>Ga0070735_10000231_pt1 | contig 67894 bp, 55 predicted proteins | sample Coa_R1_FD_66443 | JGI IMG/M metagenome (GOLD analysis project Ga0070735, IMG submission 66443) | Surface soil microbial communities from Centralia Pennsylvania, which are recovering from an underground coalmine fire - Coalmine... | ecosystem: Environmental > Terrestrial > Soil > Unclassified ...
GGCAGGGTTTTGAAGAGCACCTGCGGCAGACTTCGGAGCACGTTTCGCGGTTGGAACAGATCTTCGAGCTGCTGGATGAGAAGCCCACCGGTAAGAAGTGCTTGGGTATGGAAGGCCTTGTGAAAGAAGGGGCCGAAACCATGAAGGAAGACTATGAAGACGATGTAATGGATGCCGCCATCATAGGTGCTGCCCAGCGAGTTGAGCACTACGAGATCGCCGGCTACGGTACAGTCCGAGCTTTGGCGAAACTAATGGGCGAAGACGAGCATGTGAGCTTGCTGGAACAGACGCTCGAAGAGGAAAAGCAAACGGATGAAAAGCTGACCCGGTTGTCAGAAACGATCAACTCGCAAGCAGAAGAAACTGGAGGAGAAAAGGACGCCGAAGTAAGCCAGCCGAAGTCGAACAGCGGCAAATCGAGACGGGCTGCCTAGTCCACAAGTGGAAGGGCTAAGCCCTTCCACGGAATTTTCCCAAAGAAATTCTCGTATCCTGAGGAAAATACCAGGAACACCTGATAGAACCAGCTTTTTCCTGAGGCTAAATTCCTACCTAATCCCTGCAACAGGGTCACATACCTCAGAGGACCTCATCCCATGAAAAAGACGCCCTCTCACGACACTCGCACGTCTGAAGTGGTTTGGCACGATCTGTATCAAGCCGCGTTGTTTGAAACGGACCCCAACAGAGTCCCGGAAAGAATTACAGAAGCGGAAAAGGCGATCTTGGCTCGGATCAAAGAGCTGTTCATCGTAACCTCAGACCACATTGAAGAAGATCTGATCCTGGACGACGCTCTGTACGCCCTTCGCGCATTGAGAAGCTGTATAGGTGTTGGAGCGAACGCCGCCTGATTCACCTCTACAGTTGAACCCGGGCGGATGCTTGCATTCATCGATTTCTTAGGTAAATACGGCGGAGGAAGTTGGGTGCAACGCTGTATTGTTGCGGGGTGATGATCGTCATAGAGTGCTGGAAACCGACGAAAGTTGAGCTCCCTCTAATGACGACAAAAAACCCTGGCGCACCTCTTCCTGTGACCATGAACCTAAAGCGGACTTTTGAAAACGCGGTCCGAGACATTTATCAAGTCAGCCTGAACGGCAAGACCTCGCGGTATCGAACTCCTATTGTGCAGCGTGCCGGCACGGCTCCCTTCGAATCGAAAGCGAATGCCGAGAAGCGGGCGCTGTCAGACGCCGCCAAAGCACTCGCTCAACTCTGGAAAGTATCGCCGACCTCGAGTCGGTGAGCGCGCTGGTTCTCCTGAATGGGGTTCGTATGGGAGACGAGCACATCATTCAGCGCAAGAACAGCGCGGACGGGTGCAGCAAAGGCTGCCGCTGAGATGGTTGCGTTTTCTTGCGCGCACCGATCAGCAGAGTAATCACGAACATAATGATGAGCAAGGCGATTGCTACGCTCGCAATCTTCCTCCCCGCGTTCCGGTTCCCCACGATCACAGTGAAGGTCAGATGCCGATTTGGCGGCTTACGTTGGGGTACAACAAAAAAACGCCCGGAGCCGTCTCCGACCCCGGACTGGCGTTAATTGGCGTTCTAAAGCGGGCTTATACGGCTTTTCGGAGCGTGTCGACACTCTCAGAACCACGTTCTTCGGCTGATTCACCGCTGCAGGTGCTGCAAGCGGCTACCGCTTCTTTACGGCGCTGGCGCAGACGACTCTGGAAGGTATCCCAGCGGCCACCGATTCCGACAGCGCTGTTATCGATCACGACAGTGTCCGTTCCAGCTGGCACAGCTCGCTCCGTTATGGACGAAGCTGCATTAAGATCGGCGCGGGAGCTTGTAGTCGAGGCCACCGGCATTCTGGACGGAGTTGAAGATCCTCCGTGCGCGATCGAAGCTGCCCGTTCGGAGTCGTAATTCCCGCTCTGCTGAAATGTTGTGGGGGTAATGTTGCGATCTGTTTCGGCGCGATGCATCACAGGGTCAGCCACCCACTTGGCGCGATACCTTTCCTCGTACCCGGACCACTTGTTCTCAGACGCCAAGTCCGACTCGTTATAGGTCGGAAAGGTCTCTACTTGTTTCTTGCTGAGGCTGACCTGGAAGTCATCTTCGTGCTTCGCTGAGGCGCGCACGTTCTCGGCAGGTACGATGAACTTCTTGCTGCTGAGCCATCCGCCAGTGTCAACCACGAGATAACGAATGTCTCCCGTGGAATGATCGAAAATAACATCATCGATCTTTCCTAGTTTCTCGTCGTCCGTTCCGTAGAGACTCGCGCCGCGAATATCTTCCGCGGCATCGGACACAGCGGTACTCCTCAAAATGCCGTAATGCGCCATTCATCCCTCCTATGCGTCAGTGATTTAGCAAAAAAGATGCGACGGGGCCAATAATGTCACACCTACGCTCTGTCTCGAGTATCTTGTGCGACCGGGACAGCGGCAATCGGCGAATCCCTGTAGCGCTTCAAAGCAGCGACGCTCAGATCTGCCCAGGATCTTCAGGGTCAGGCTCTCTCACGGGAACGTCGGGATTTTCCGGAGGATCTGGCGGCTCCTGAATCGGAGCTGGAAAAGGGTCCGCGGGAGTGCGGAATGCATATACGCGGGAGAAATCATTTTCAAGACGCATGAATCTCAGATGCCGACCTCCTTCAGATAGAGGCCTGTTTTGAATTGGTCGTTTTCCGGCTGCGACACGCTGCACCCAGCGAAGGCACCGATAATAGTGCAGGTTTACCTATCCGGCACTAAACAACGGGCCCTCGAAAAGGCCCGCTGTCGTTAGCTCATCTCTCTGCCAATTACTGCGGAGAAGTGCTGCCACCCGGCGGAGGCGCTGTGGTGCTGCCCGGAGCTGGAGGATTGCTTGGTGTATTCGATCCGGGATTTCCGGGGGTCGTGGCTCCCGGATTGCTGGGGGTTGTGTTGCCGGGATTGGTTCCGGAGTTGGGTGCTGTGCTGTTGGGAGTTTCGCCAGGAGTAGTCGAACCGGGACTCTGCGGAGTCGTTTCGGGAATGCTACCGGGTTGCGGAGCCGCAGTTCCCGCCGGAGGGGTAGCGGTGCTTCCCGGAGGAGTTGCTGTGCTGCCCGGCGGCGTTGCGGTGCTACCGGGAGGAGTTGCTGTCCCGCCGGGAGCAGTGGTGGAACCGGGTGTAGAACTCTGACCGGCTGATCCGGAACCACCGGCTGGCGCTGTTCCACCTGGGGACGCCGAGCTTTGTGCGACCACCCAACTTGCACAACAAAAAATCACTGAGAACAACGTAATTTTAGTAATCGACATTTTCTCTACCTCGGATTCTGGGCCTTCAGCAAGTCCGCCTAACCGCAATCTCGTACCAGGCCAACCTCTGAGTGCTCTCAGTAATAGGTGCTTTGAGTGTGCAAAAGTATCCGGGGGAGGCCCTAGTTTCGGAAGATGGGTTACGACTGCAGACTCGAGAAAAGTCTGAGAGTGTTAGGTAGAGCGCGGAATCTGATGTAGCAGTCGCAAGACGGAAACCGCAATAGAGCGCAGGGCCTGGCATAAGTGATATCCAGAATGTTCTGGTGCGGTGCCGGCCACAAACCCCGCCATGTGCAAAGGAAGGACGGTATATCGCTATTAGTAGGAGGATGAAGTTAGATTGATGCGACGGAAGCCACTTTGATCGTTTGACCTTCTCGAGTGCCGATCACCCGCGCGCGTTGACCGGCCAGCTTCTTTAGGTCATCTCGATCGCCGTCGAGAAGGTAGGTGGCGTCCGGATTCACAAGGGCAAAATCGGCGCCTCCATGAACGCAGATGCGCACACAGTCAGAAGCCGGTCGCCCTAGAGTGGCAGAATGCTTTGCCCCGCATTTCGAACAGGTCACCATTCCTTCAAACGCTGAAGGGTTTTGTGGAGGGCTTAATAAACTCGACTGGACTGCGTCGTGCTCATCCGTACCGGATCCAGCGGCGGCTCCGACAGTAGCAATCAACAACGCGAGAGCGAGAGCGACAACGCTTCCGAGAAGTACGATCTCAATCCAAAACCGATGGTATCTCATAGAGACAGCTTTTGATAGCTCGACAGCGATGGATGCATGATCCTCCGAGGCAGTTGGTTGCCATTTCCGGTGCAAGTCCCTTACCACTTCAAAATGGATCCAATCTGCGGCACACAACGCGATAGCCGCCCGGAGCGTGGCTCAGTGCCGCAATATTCTCGGAGCTTGCGACCACGGGAGACGTGGAGAACAGATCGGTGCGGACAAAAGGGGAACAGCGGATTGTAGGCCCATTAGGCGACAGCCGCGGACGCCGTGGCGGCTCGCAAGGACTCCAGGCTTGCTGCTTCGTGTGCGCCAGTTCTCCGCAGCAATTCGATCACTCCAAGCGCCTTTTCGCTTTCCTTACAGCTTACATAGACGAGCGCTCCCACATCCGAGAGGCGACTCCCAAGACGTTTGGCGTCGTCCGGAGAAAAACCCAGTCCGATCAGGGTGCGACATCCCTGCGATAGCGATGGAACGTTCTGCTCATTGAGGAGAGCCTGCAAGTAAGCCTGCGAGCGGACAAACAGGCCGACGGTCGGAATAATCACAGCGCCGAACCTAGAAAACCAGCCGATCATGCGAGCCGTTACTGTGCTGTCGGTTCCCCGTGCTGGAAAGGCATTGGCGTCGTGAATGACCGCAGCATCCGGATGAGCTGGCGAAAGAACCATGCAAATATCCTGATTCGTAAAACCAGCCTTATTGAGGGCACCAACAACGTCGGGCAGGGCTACATGTCGAGAGTACATGCCGTAGGCCGCTGTTCCATTGGTGATCATGATTGACTCCGGCCCGGCTTGCGGGGAAGGAATCGTATTCCTTCGACGGGGCTCGAAAGGGGTTAAGTTTCCTTACGGTACTTGGGTCGCCATCATTCGGCACTAAGGTGAATCTTGTAATTTCGGTCTCGGGCTAAGAAATCAAATCGATTTTCAGCACCCGGATGGTGTCGGTAGTGGAGTCAAGGCTTCCTACCACGCGAACAGGCTGATTCTCGAACTTCTGCAACCCATCCTGTTCAGAGAGTTGGTAGGTTTTAGAACCAGATCGCAGGCAATAACGGTCCCCTTCCTTCACGATCTTTCCGGTAAAGGACTCAGTCGGCCTCTGCTCAGTGTTCTGGTCCGCTGGAGGCTTCGTCTGCTGATCCGTGGGCTGATCCGGCTGGGGAACCGGTGTGTCCCTAGGCGGAAGAGGCTGAGGAGTGGGCTGCGGCTTCTGCAGTCCTGACCAGGCGATCAACTGGCGCGTGGTGAAAGCATCCTCAGGAACCTCGGGGCTGGGCTGCTGCGCCAGCGCCCAAGGCGTTACCGCAAATATGAGAGCCGCAAGCATGGTCGTCGTTCGATTCATAAGTCAACTTTTCCGACTGACGAAGATGCTTTCGTACGGCGCGCGATACAACATGTTCAGCGCTATCGAGCAAGCGCGGAATCACAGTTGCAAATTGTTTTTCTTTTATGCCTGTCCCGGGGCCGCGTCCATAGAGTGTTCCGGGTACGGCGGCGTGACAGCCCTTCCCTCAAACCAGCTAAAACACCTGAACGATGCGATTCCGAACCGCGTACCGAGTTAAGTCAGCCACGGAGTGAAGGCCCAGCTTTCGCATCAGGTTTGTTCGGTGGGTTTCCGCAGTTTTTACGCTCAAGTTAAGCATGACCGCAACTTCCTTGCTGGTCCTGCCTTCCGCCAGCAACTGGATCACTTCTCGCTCTCGTGATGTGAGTAAATCGGAATTGTCGTTGTAGCCGTCTTCGATTTCGCCGGATTGACCTCGGCGGTCGCGGTCGAGAAACCCGTCCAACACCATTTGGCTCACCCGAGTAGTGAAGAATGTGCGCTGACGTTGGAGCGCTTCGACCGCCGCAACTAGATCTCGCCCGGCATCGGACTTCAGCAGAAATCCTCGCGCACCGGCACGCAGAACCTCCCTAACCATGTTGTCGGAATCGTGCATGGTCAGGATGAGGATCCCTATGCCTGGCGCAATCGCCGAAATTTGCCGAGCGGCTTCTAAACCGTTGAGATTGGGCATTCCTATATCCAGCAGCACCACATCTGGCTTGGTACTCGCGGCGAGTTCAACCGCATCGCGCCCGTCCTTCGCTTCCGCACATACTTCCCAGCCGAGATGGCTCTCAAGCAAGGAACGAATCCCGCTTCGCGCTACTTCATGATCGTCTGCAATAAGGATCCGAAGCATTCTTACCTCCAACGGATGAAGCCCTCGACAACCGAGTCATCCTGGAATCCAGTTGGTTGTGCCCCCGGCCGCTACTTGGGGGCTACAGCACACACGGTTCCAAACCGGTATCTCATTCGATTCACAGTTGCATCGCAAGGTTGGGGCCGTTGCCGCGTGTAACTTTTTCAAGCGGGAATTCAACTTGGCTGTTAACACAAACAATCGTTTCTACAGGATTAACTGTACGCGTCGCGAATGTTCGCCGCTACCGTTGTGGGCTGGGGTAATGATTACGAGGAACCCAAAAACCGCTTCTAACACAAAGACGTATTTTCGCATCTGAAAGTCGCACAGGAGGTTCATTCATGATTCTTGGCAAGGACTCTCTCCGCTTGCTCGCCAGGATTGTCTTGTTATTCGTAACGGCAGTTATCTATTGTGGGGCAGCGAAGGCGCAGGATCCCGATAATCCTATGGGGCTCCCCCCTCGCACTTCGACACCGCCACCCTCGGTGCAAGCTCCAGAGCAACCTGCGCAGCAGTCCGGAGAGCAACCGAGCCAGTCGATAGCGCCCGAGAGTTCAGAAGATCAGGGTAGATTCGTTTTCAAGAAGCAGGTGCAGGAGGTTGTGCTGCACGCGACCGTTGTGGATGAGAGCGGTCGACCGATTACTTCTCTGGACCGAAGTGGCTTCACCGTTCTCCAGAATGGCCGCCCGGAAACAATTACGTCTTTCCGGCGGGAGGATGTGCCGGTCGCTCTCGGGATTGTTGTAGACAACTCCGGCTCCATGCGTGACAAACGTGGAGCAGTGAATCAGGCTCTGGTAAATCTGGTTCGTGCCAGCAACCCGCAGGATCAGGTGTTCGTCGTGAACTTCAGCCAGACGCCATACCTCGACCAGGACTTCACCTCAGATGTCAGCTTACTGCAGACAGCTCTGCACCAAGTCTCCAGCCGCGGAAGCACCGCTCTTTACGACGCGGTAGTCGCGTCCGACGTCCATCTAAGGAATAACCCGAGTCTCGACAAGAAAGTCCTGTTAGTCATCACCGATGGGCAAGACAATATGAGCCGCGAAACGCTGCAAGACGCTATGCGAAAGCTGCAGTCGAGCAAAGGAGCAACGCTTTATGCGATTGGGATAACGGACGAAGGCATGAGTCGTTCGGCTCGGCAAGCGCTGGAAAGTCTCGCGTCTGCAACCGGAGGAGTCGCATTCTTCCCGAGGACTTTGGACGAGGTCGATGGAATAACTCGGGAGATAGCACATGACATCCGCAGCCAGTACACGCTGACCTACAATCCTGGTCCCAACATAGGGAACGGCTATCAAAGGATTCAAGTCGAGGCACGAGGCCCGGGACGCAGCCACCTCACGGTGCGCACGCGCAACGGGTATTATCCAGGAGAAGCGATGAAGTAAGAACGGGATCTGTGGCGGCTTACGCCGCCGTCGGACCCGCAGGAGTTTTTGGCGGCGGCGGCAGTTCGATCTGGATCAGGTTATTCTTAATCGCATAAACAACAAGATCACGAATGGAATGGAAACTGAGTTTCCGCATGATATTGCTGCGGTGTGTTTCCACCGTCTTTGTACTGAGGTTGAGCAGAGATGCCACCTCTTTCGAACTGTTGCCTTCTGCGAGTAACTGAGTGATCTCGCGCTCCCGAGCCGTAAGCGTGGGAAGCTTGGGAGCCTCATTGCGCGACACGGTTTGTCCTTTTTCAAGGAAACCCGCAAGAACCAAGTCGTTTACACGCGGAGTGAAGAACATGCGTTTATTCTGCAAAGCTTCAACCGCGGACACGAGATCGCGAGCTGCGTCAGACTTCAGCACAAAGCCACGAGCGCCGGCATCCAGCGCCTCACGGATCACCTGATCCGAGTCCGTAATGGTCAGGACGATAACTTTGAAATGCGGATCGTGCTGGAGCAGTTGGCGTGTAGTATCCAAGCCATTCAGGTTGGGCATGCCGATGTCGACAATAACGACGTCGGGATTTAGTTGCAGCGCTTTCTCTACGGCTTCGCGGCCGTCACTGGCCTCTCCGCAGACTTCCCATCCTTCATGTTTCTCCAAAAGAGCTCGCAAGCCGCGGCGAACGATTTCGTGATCGTCTGCTAACAGGATTCTCAGTTTCATATACAACCCCTCGAGAGCGGAAATTAGAGCTCAACTTCACCACTGACTAAGTGAACTGCGGAAAGCTGCGCTCGTTTAAAGCCGTGAACACGCGATGTTGACTTACTGCTTCGACTGCTGCAAGCAAGTCGCGGGCGGCATTGGATTTCACAACATAGCCCCGGGCACCCGCCTCCAGAGCCTCGCGCATCATCTGCGGCGAGTCATGTTGCGTGACAAATAAAATCTCAAGGTCAGGAGATAGACGGCGCAATAGGCGGCACGCTTCCAAACCGTTCATCCTCGGCATGGTGACGTCCAAAACCATGACGTCAGGAGTCAAGTCCTTAGCCTTTTCGATCGCTTCCGCGCCATCGGAAGCTTCCCCAACGACCTGCCAGTCCGAGTGCCCTTCGAGAAGGGTCTTCAGCCCCTGTCTTACGATTGGGTGATCATCGACCACAAGTATGCGAATTGTCATTCCGTTTCAGTTCCTTGGAGGACACTGACCAGACGATTCGCCACATTTTAACCCCAAAAAGATGTGACAGCCTGACCAATAACCGCAAATTTACACGACTGGCTAGGGAAACGTCGTAACTCAGAGCCGAGGCTAACTTTCAGCAAGCCGAGGTCCAATACAGGATTTACTGTATTTCGCCATATTTTTGCCCCCAAGAAACTTCCAAGAAATTCTCTAGAGGCTGTGTGCAGCTGAGATTGCCGGGAAATACGTTTTCTCGTGCAAGAGTAGATCCACGGCCTCGACTACGGATCCGATGTCCTGCTTAGCACACGCTCCGCGAACGCCCGCCTCGCGCGCTGCATCGGACAGTTGTCGCGACAGGTGCAGAGTTACCATGAGAATGGGGATCTTGGGGTACATCCTCGAAATCTGCTTGGCGACTTCAACCCCGTTCAAATCTGGCATGCGATAGTCCAGAACGATCAAGTCCGGTTGAGATTCAAGGACACTATGCAGCGCCTCGGCCCCGCTGCGCGCCTCGCTTGATACGCGCCAAGACCCTTGCTGTTCTAGTACGGCACGCAGGTAACGACGGACCGCCGGATTGTCATCCACCAGCAAGATACGAGTCATCCGAAGGCCCCCGTTGCTTCAAATAATGCTTATGAATTCCGGGGAACGGCTTTCGCAGGAAAACACCTTCAACGGAATCCGACAGCTCGCCTCTACGGCAGGTTACAGACTAGTCACCTACCAGGCCCACGGCAATCCACTGAAACCCGTAGAATCCGGTGCGATACTCTGGGCAAGGTCACCAGATTCCCTTGTCGCTGCCTGTGATTTTCATTTCGAGGGCAGCGGCAGTCGCCAACCCCGGTAAAAGGCTCAAACGGAAACTGTTCCGAAGTTGCCCCCTGAACAACAGCGTCTTCAGTTCGCCCGCGTATAAGTTCAGAGAGTGCGGCAGAATTGGCACCCTCAGGAAGTCTTTGCGGAAGCATACAGGTCGGGCGCCAAACTTGGCCGATTCGGTCACTAATGAAGGCAAGGGAACCCCATGTCCGCGATATTTCTCAACGTATTCAGAAATAATCACGAGATACGTTGCAATTCCTTCCCAGAGCCCGCTCATATAACCCGTGGTGTGCAGGTAGTCGAAATCAATCTCGTCGGAATCCAGCAGATGCGCATTGTCCACAACGTCGCAGAGGCGAATGTAAAAATGGCGATACATCCTCTGGAGTGTGCTAATGATGATGCGATCCTCAGGAGCAAGCACGCGAAAGCTCTGACCGTCGATTGTGATGACCCGGGTTCGATGCAATAGGGACCGCGTGAAGGCAGTCTGCTCACCAGTTTGACCCAAACGTCCAATGTGGACTTCAATCATTTCCGGTAATCCGGGAACAACAAAGTTCCACTTGTTCGCAAGGCGGTCGCCCCAACTCCGCTCTGCGAGCTTCGCCCCAAACTGCGAACTCATGACCTGCACGACCTTCGCAGGGTCAGCATCGGTATAGAGATCGAGATCACTTCCCAGATCTGGCCAGTGATCTAAAGACTTGATTACCGTAACTGCGCAGCCATTCTGCTCAAGAGCCGAACAGATGTTCGCGAGAAAACCGAGCGCGTGTTTAATTCGAAGACTTTCCTCTTGCAGAGACGCAGCGACAAATTCGGCGAGGTCGTGCTCCATGCCCTCGTGAAGGATCGGCTGAAGCCGCACAAACGCGCGCACGATGACATGATTGGTCGCAGCCAATGTCTTGAGCGGTTCAAGATTCTTCACAGAGAGAGAGTTGGACGTGTCTGTCGTGCGAGCCGGCTTGAGATCCAAAACTGATTGGGAGTTTGGGGTACCGAGTAAGAGTTCAGAAAGAAACTGGAAATTCGTTTGTGGCTCGGCGAAGGACGCCATCGAGTAAGATCTCCATGCGATAAGGTAAACAGCCGAGCCTTGGATGCGGCAACCATCGATGCTGGTTGGTGCTGTGTCACTTCGAAGCCGAGGTCCCGTGGGTGCTATCGCTGCACTTGGCAAAGTTCAGCCGCTCGACAGCTGTGCCTTCTTCATAGTCGTTCCACGTCTCAATCATTACGAACGGAAGGGGATGAGCAGCGTCGAAATAACGCGTGTATTGGTGGAGCGTGTCTTCGAAGGTCTGACCGCAGCGGCTATCCATGTGGCGATTCAGGCCCCATTTCGCCGCTGAATCGTTAAAGCCAGGCCATGCCGCACCGACAATAACCTTATCCGGATATCGATTTCGAACGGTTTTATAAAAATTGTCGAGATATTGCTCACCCCAGTTGCTACCGTCAGGCGTCCATCCTTGTTTCCCTGGTTGAACCCATGCGTACATTCCCTGGAAATCGGAAGCGTATTGCGCCGGTGGTTCATCCTTGTACACGAGAATGGGCGACGATTCCCAGGATTGGCAATGTTCGGCAATGCTGTTCCAATTAACATGTCCCTGCTTGGGGAAAATGAAAATCATCGGATGACCGTTGTAGGTCAGGTACGTATCGCGGTGGGGAGCCGATGGACCGATATAGGACCTGTACGCTTTGTCGAATGCGGCAACCGCACCATCCGTCGCTTGCGTATCATCGTCTTCGGGTTCGTTGTACAACAGAGCGACCTGGAAGTGGTTCTCATCTGCAGCTTCCTGCAAGAGAGCGAAATTGTGATCGGAAAACGGACTATGTTCACCGTACCAATCCACAACAAACGCGGAGATTCCCATATGCTTCGCCTGTTGAATCTGATGGCGCAACACAGACGGATCGTAACTGGCGTAGCCGACGTCCATGTGTGTGTGGTCGCCGAACCATGGCATGTACACCGCCAGGAGCTTTGGCGAGGGATTAGGAGCTTGGGGATTCTGTCGCAGGGCATGCTGTATTCCGGGCGTGGTACATCCAGTACCCACCATGAAACACACAATCACAACACTCAATAGCCTTTTGGACAAACAAGACTCCATGTGGACGCACAGCTCGACGAAAAGATTAGATGCCGCCATTGGCGGGCCGGTTGGCGTTGGCAGATTGCTTCAAAATTGCGGGACTGATTGAAGCTGTCGGACCACCCAACGGTCTGCTCCGGGCGTCATTAACACGATGTAATGCACGGTGGCATGCTCGCTGTGAATGGTCCGGCCCCCATCGAGAATCTCGAAATCATATTCAGCTGTATCATGCAGCTCGACGACATCCCCTTCTGGAGCGTAGAAAACGGCATCGAGTCTGTGACTCTGATTGAGATATCGGGAGCTGATTCCGTTTCGTTTCTGGCTTCCGACTGCTTCGTTCAGCGACGTGTTCGCCGGACCGACAAACAGTCCATTCAGCGGTCCTGCGGAATTCGATTCCAGCGCGAGCTTGAGATTCGCCCACGCGAACTTATAGTCACGAACTATGCTGCGCTGGGTCAGCATCTCGACGTCACGTGGAGCAACTTTGGCGACATTGAGAGTCACCTGCGGTGATGAGTCCGCAGCAGATGCGCGGGGCAAAACCAAGAAAACCACGATAAACAGCGCGATGGCGGGGGAGAGAGATCGAGACCAGCGCCTTCTTGTATCCGTCACTCGCATGAGGAATTATTCCTTTCCGCCAAGGCGCAGTTCATTTCCCATAGCTACGCCGGATGCAGCCGAGATCGAGACGGGACCATTCGCCAGAATGGTGGCGCGCGCGACATCCTGTTTGACAGGGGCGTCGACTGAACCCGTTTCGCCCCCACTCTTCGCAGTAAACGTAACAACGGTGCCATCGGGGACGGGATTACCCGAGCAGTCCCGCACGGGGTCAGTTTCGACAACGATGCCCTTGGGCGTTCTCTCTCCCTTAATGCGTAAATTGCATGGGACGGAAGCCACCTCTTGCACGACTCTGCGGGTGCTAATGTCATCCGTTATGGACGCCGTGATTTGCAGCGGACCTGCGGATTTTCCGGAGTTAGTGCGAAACCAGGCAATGCCATCGTGCGTCTCTGAGGTCCGCGAGGTGGATGAGGCGCCCTTTGCGTTCAACTCAAACCGCACTGAAGCCGGCTTCATGACCAGATTGTGAAATTCGTCGAAAGCCAAGGCGACGCCGCTAATTGCGTCGTTCTCAGCCACGGGGGCCCGCGATGGATGAACAAGAAACGTGAGAGTAACTGGTTTGGATGGGGCGACAAAAAAGCTCGCACTGCTGCAATCGCCGGAGCAAACTATCGCAACATAGCGGCCCGCGGCCTGCAAATCTCTCGGCGAAAGGGTGATTTCACCCCCCAGCTGTACGTCGCGCTTGACCGAGCCTGACGGTCCCACCAGGTACAGCGTTGCCGAACCACTGCCGTCAGCAGCGATCGAGGCGGCATTGCCGGCGACCGCTGCAGTGGGCGGTCGGAGACTTACGTTTTGAGCAAACGCGAACGCCGACAGAAAAAAAACAGCAGTGATTACTATTCTGCCAATGGTCGGCTTATGACTTCTGCAGACTGTATTGATTGACGACGACATGAAAGTTTTGCACCTTTCCTGCCACGGATTGTGGAATTTCGAGCGCGAATGCTTCAGTCGACTGCGGGAGTAAAGCCTTCTCCACATAGCCATCTGATACCCAAACGACTTTCCCGCTGTTGTCGTAAAAGCTGGCGATCACGTGCGGGATATTGACCGTCTGACCACCTTGATTCATCAACTCTCCGTGCAGTACGGGGTGGCCTTGAGCATCACTTTCGAGTTTCTGGTTCATGACGCCGATAACAGGGTCAGACGACGCCGGCACAAGCGTCGCTTTTACGTCCATGCGAACGTTCTTGACTTTGCTAAGGCTCACATGGGGAAAGTCGATTCGATAGGGAGTCACCTGCTTCGGAAGCAGCACGTGAAGGATTTTGTCGAAGCTGTTTTCGTCATCAATAGTCCCACCTGATCCGTCGACTAACGTAGCGTTCACGTTCACAAATGCAGGGATGGTGTCCTCATTCACAACCTCACCCATAACGACCGCGCCTTCCGCGGAATCGATCGCATTCATGGAGACGATTCGCACATGGGGCGCATCAACATTGCGGGATCCCCACTCGTCGCTTGAGTTGCCGGATACCAGGTCCCAGCGGAGATAATTAACGGGCACGATTTGAGCCGGAACATTCGGAGTAGGATTCTCGTCCCAAACCACCTTCCAAGTATCGCGGGTGTGCACGAGATGAAAGTCGCGAACGTCCTGAACGGGTCCGACAGGAGTAGTCCAGTGCAGGCGCACGCGCATCTGCGCGTCGGCATCCGTGGCATGCAGCGGACGCGCTTCGAAACCTTCAAGACTGGAGAAGGACCGGAGCCCGCCGTCCGAGCCGATCCATGCCTGAATGAAAGCTTGCTCATTCAGGGTGTCGCTGGTTCGCTGAATCATTGCAAAAGCACGATCCCAGTTGCGCCTTTGCACATCCAGCAAAAAATTGTCTACAGCTTGCTGAGGTGTCGACGCGTTCGGAGTGAAACCGGGTAGAGCACTACCAGCCGCAATTCCGACGGTCCCGGCTGAGTGATTCACGGTGGTCAGGCCCAGCAGCATCAATACAACAGTAAGCACCACAATGACGATAACGATAAGCAGCGCACGTTTCATTTTTCGTCCTCAGGCAACGTAATGTTGTTCGCGTTCTTCCATCGAGGGCGCAGGTTCCACTACTTTTCGGACATAGTCTCTGGCGGGAAGGAACAAAACCAAGAAGATAGCAATGATGCTCACACCGATGGGAAGCGTGCCCCAGAGCAATCCCATCCACGCCGGGGGGATTGCGTCGGACTGTATACGATGAGCTGGCGGGACGTCGTCTTTTGCCCAGGCGGTGATTTCGCCATTATCGAAGGTTTCGGTCTTTCGCCAACCGGCGAAGGTAAGTAGCGGCTCGTAATAAGGGTCGTGAACAAAAATGTATTTCAGCCCATAGCGATTCGCATGTTCGAGCATTGCCCGTAATGAAGACATCCCCGCCGAACCGTAGAACTTTGAATTCGTCAATTGGGCGGAGCCGTAGTGGGTCATCTCGGGAAGCAAACGAGCCGAGTTGTAATCGCCGTCAACGCTGCTGGCATCGGTGTAAGTTGAGACCTTGGCAAGTTCACTACCGAAACCGAGTGTCAGATAGCGGTAAGAGTCGTGCCCGTCCCGATTTAGAAACGCGATGACGGGTTTCACGTTCGCCGACTCCGTTGGACGAAATGGGTTCGCGGTAAGCCATGCAAGTGCCGACCCGATCGTTGCCACGGCGGCAATCGACAGAATCGTTGCACCTTTGGCTTGGAAGCGGTCGAGAAATTCAATCGCCAGTAAACCTACGATCGGCATTGCCAAAAGAGTCGCCCAAAAGGTGAACCGCTCAAAGGTCAAGACCTCAAACGCGCGACCCAGGACCCAGCGAGGCAGCGGAGTAGTCCCGCCAAGACCAAAAATCAGTGTGACCCAGAAGCCCACCAGCAATGGGCGCAGTCTACGGGCTGAAGCGCCACGATAGAGAATGAAAGGTAAAGCGAGGATCAGAGCGCCGAACGGAATCACGAAATAATTGACGGCAGTGATTGAATTCCGCAGAAAGTTTGACCGACTATCATGCGGAATCGGCATTTGATGAATCGGGTGCTGCAACAGCGTAAGCCAATATGGCAGCAGGACGATGCCAACTCCCACCACGACGAGTCCGGCGAAAACAGAGGCGCGTCCAATGACGCCTCCCAGAGAGCCTCTCGCACGGCCATCGTGAGCATCTACGCAGGCAAGCCAGAGGACGGGTCCCGCGAATAAGACCGTTCCAAAAATAAGAGTGACGTGGTGTGCTGCCGCCGCAGCCAAACTCACCGCCAGGCCCTTGATCAGCGATCGCCCGGACCCTTCGGTCGACCACTCATAGAAATAAGGCAGCGCGTTCAGGTACAAAGCCGCCGAGGTAACAGTGGCCAGCTGACCTGCCTGATAGACGAGAAAGGCGAGTGATCCTAGGAAGATGCACCCCAGAGCCGCGTAGGAGGCAGCTCGTTCGTCCACCCATATCCTGGCAAACCGATAAATACCAACGGGGAGAAGCAGTACTCCGACCAACTGCACCAGCATATAACCCATCTTCAGGCCCGCCACAGTGGAAACGAGCGCAATCCATTGGTGCGTCAGTGGAGGATATGTGGTTTGGGAAAAGCCGGCAAACCACTTTTCGTTCCAAGGGTTAAACCAGTGGTGTGCATAGTGCGAGGCAAGGAAAATATGGAAGTTCGCGTCGAACGACCCAGCCGGAAGTTGCATGAGCAGCAGTGGCCCATGTACTGCTAAGGCCACCAGGACAATGGCCAACAACGGTATCGGACGAGAGTAGCTCCCTTTCGAGGTCATTCGGTGCACACTCCTACACGTAGCAGCTCGGTTTTGATTCAAAAGGTCCCCTAAGGGTTTGCCTGAAACGCGCGGAGCAGAACGTCTTCAGTTTGAGAGAAGCAAACCTAACTCTCTGTACAGCATCTGAGAAGGGCCGCAGGACATCCTGTGCGGGAGGCTTGTTTCCAATCCTCCTAACTTTTGAATGTGGTGACTCCGTGAAAAGTTGGTTTCCGCTCACTAGCTTTTGCCTTGTCCTAGGTTTGGGCCTGCCGGGCCAGGCCATAGGTCAGAGCCAGACGTTTGATGTCGGCGGTGGTTCCTCCTCGAACAAGCAAACCAGTAGCAAGTCACAAACCGGACAAAACGGCACGGATTTCAGTTGGGGTGCCGGTATCCAAGTGGCCCGACAAGCCCGTGCGGCGGACGAGGCATTAAAGCGCAACGACTATGCGGCCGCAGTTTCCTTTGCCCAGCAGGCCGCAAATTCCGCTCCGCAGGACGCAGAGCTGTGGTTCCTTTTGGGGTATACCGCGCGGCTTGACCAAAAATACCAGCTTTCGATCGACTCCTATAACCGTGGTCTAAAGATAAAACCGGGCGCTGTACGTGGGCTGGCCGGACTTGCGCAAACTTACGCGAAAATGGGACGCGATCAGGAAGCCGAGCAGCTTCTGAAGAGAGTGGTGGAGGCAAATCCAAAGGACGCCAATAGCTTGCAACTGGCGGGCGAACTCATGCTGAGCACCGATCCCAAAGGTGCACTGTCGTTTTTGCAGCGAGCGGATGCGCTACAGCCTTCGGCGCACGGAGATTTGCTGATTGCTCACGCGTACGACCGCCTGGGTCAACCAGCTGAATCTGCAAATTACTTGAATAAGGCGAAAAGCCGCGGACCGCATGATCCGGAGGTCCTGCGAGCAGTAGCGGGACAATACCGCGATGAAGGCAAGTACGACGATGCGATCGCTACCCTGCAGGCGATTCCAAACAAGACCTCCGATGTGGAAGCAGAATTGGCGTACACCTATCAAGTGGCAGGGAAACAACAGGAGGCCGCAAATCTGTACTCCCGTATCGCGAGGTCAGCAAAAGGAAATATCGGCTTAGATTTGAGCGCGGCACAAGCATGGGTAAATGTTGGCCGCCCGGATGAAGCTCAGCCGTTCCTGGATGCCGCCCGACAGATTGATGCCAGCAATTATCGCTTGCATACGATTCTCGCTGGAATCGCAGAATCCGAAGACCGGCTCCCGGAGGCGCAACAAGAGTATAAGGCGGCAGTGAGTACCTTGCCCGCACGTCCGCAAGAAGGTCCCCTGTTCCCGATTGAACTTCATCTGAACCTGTACGAAGTTTACGTGCGCCAGGACGACGATGCAGATGCCAGGCAGGAACTCCAAGCAGCATCCACAGCTATCCAGCAGGTTCAAGTGCCGGATACAGAACGTCCCGAGATGCTGCGGCTTCGTGCGGCTGTGGAGTCGGCCTCAGGAAATCTGGATGCTGCAAATCGCGACCTCAAGGAAGCACTGTCGCTGGCTCCGAGAAATGTCAATTCGCTGATGAATTTCGGCATGCTGCAATGGAAGCTGGGACAAAAGGACGCTGCGCGCGACACGTTCACCAAGGTTCTCGATCTCGACAAGAATAATCGACAGGCGCTGTCCGCTCTGGGTTATCTCGCCCGCGATGCAGGAGACACTAAGCTTGCGGGGGTCTATTTCGCGCGTGCCGCGGCTGCGCATCCAAAAGACTTCGGCCCGTATCTGGCTTTAGGAGACTTAGATACCGCGGAACGAAACTTCCATGACGCAGAAATCAACTACGAGAACGCTTACCAGCGGATGCCTACCAATGCGCTGATCATCGCCGGTGGCGCGAATGCGGCGTTGGAGTCGCACAACATCGATTTGGCCCAGCGTTGGCTGGAACGCGCCAACAACAAAATGAACGCGAGTCCCCAGGTTCAGCGGGAACGTGAGCGTTACCTGACCTTCAAGGGAGATTACGCCGAATCTGCCAAGCTGGGATACAGCGTGATCGCGAAGCTACCGACCGATCGCGAGGGCGTCGTCTATCTCGCCTACGATCTCTATTACCTGGGCCGCTATGATGAGGCACTCGCCCTCGTAAAGAAGTACGAAACAATCCTTCCGAAAGACAAGGATCTTCCCCTGATTGCAGGGAACGTCTACGTGCATAACGGTGATCGCGAAGCTGCTTTGGAGAATTTCACCAAGGCGTTGGAACTTGATCCAAAGATGGCGACCGGCTATGTAAATCGCGGCTTTGTTCTAAACGATTTGAAGCAAGGGGCCAAGGCGTCGAAGGATTTCCAAACTGCTTTGCAGTTGCAACCAGGGTACGGCGAGGCGCATCTGGGATTAGCGTATTCGGACTTGCAATTGCATCGTCCCAAGCCAGCACTTAGACAATTGGAAGCAGCACAGAAGATCCTGGGGAAGTCTCACTCGTGGCATTTGGCAAGGGCTGAAGCATACCGGCAAGAATCGGACTTTCCTCATGCTGCCAGCGAATACCGGACAGCGCTGGCGGAAGATCCCAAAGACCTAACGACGGAACTTGCCTATGCCGACGTTCTCTATCGAATGCGGCAGTATGCTGAAGCCACGGCCGCGCTCAAAGCTGCTCTGGCATTGTCGCCCTCAGACCCAGCCATCTACGCACTTATGGCACAGATCGATGCACGCCAGGGGAAGCGCGAAGACGCGATGCGGGATATCCAATCTGCCGAACAATACGGCGGAGATCGAGTGGAAATCCTGACGGCGACTGGCGATGCCTTGCTGACATTGGGAGACCGAGATGGAGCCATGCAACGTTTTTCTAGGGCTCTTGACGTTCCGGGCGGAAATCGGATTGCCATCCGCCTTGCGATCGCACAAATTTTCCTGCGCCAAGGGCATCCTGATGAAGCCCGGCGCCAGATTGCTCTGGGATTCGCTGAAGCCAGAATGTTCCCGGACTCGCCGGTGACGGCAGAGGATTTTGCAGACGCAGCCAATGTATTCCTCGCGATGCATGATTTCGACCTTGCCGAGACCTACTTCAACAAGGCTCAGTTGTCGGGTGCGAATCACCGTGTCGTCGCCATTGGACTGACCAATACTTATTTAGCGGAAGGAAACACTCAGAAAGCGGGAACCGAGTTGGCGAGTCTGGGCTCGGCGGAAGATTATAGCGGTGACTACGACTACATGATGGCTGCGGCCAATCTTTATCGGCAGCGGCAAGATCCATTGCACTCCCTCGCAGCATTTGCCCAGGCAAGTACCGTGGCCGGTGAGGAGGATCATGGAATTGCAGAAACGTCGCAGTACACCGAAGCAGAGGAGGAAGGCCGGCAACTGAACCAAAAAGTCAGCATTTTGCCGGAAGGCTCATTCGCCCCTGCGTTGGAAGATATAAATGTCTACCAACTTGATGCCAGAATCCTGCAAGTGACGAACCCGTCGCTCCTCCCGCCGCCTCGTCATTCGTTTCAGGACCTGGTCGCAACACACTATCGGGTGCAGTTAGGTCATCTACCGGCTATTTCCGGATTTGTCGGCCAAAGTCTGACGGTAGGCAGATTCCTGTTTCCAAGCGTCGGCGTTGTCCAGGATCGCAATACCTACGACACGATTTTGAATGGTGGCATCAATCCGATTCTGCATTTTGGGACAAATTCGATCACATTAAACGGAGGATTGCAGTTTACCGTTCGTCGAGACACGATCTCGCCGACCTTCATGAGCCAGAACTTGTTCAAGCAATTCCTGTATCTGTATACCAATTCTTTCTTCAACTGGGTTTCAATCACCGGAAGCGCGACCCGCGAAGCTGGTCCTTACGTCGATCAGAATCTGAACTCGCGCGACGTTTTCGCGAATGTCGAGTTTACGGTCGGGCGCCCATGGGGCAGCACGTCTCTCATCGCGGGATACTCGGTGCGCGATCTGTTGTTTCATCCGATGGTCCAAGAGTATTTCAATACCTCGACATACGCCGGGTTGCAGCACAAGTTTGGAAGTCGCCTTACCGCTGCCTTGCTCGCCGAGGACCTTCGCTCATGGCGAGTACAGGACACGAAGTATGCATTGGCCCAGGCTCTCCTGCCGGGTGGGCGGTTCGATTTCCGTGCGACACCACGCTGGAGCGTGCAGGGTTCGGTTGTCGTCTCTCGCGGCTCGGGTTTCCATGCCTACGACAACGTGGAGAGTCAGTTCCTCGTCTCTTATGTGCGTCCGCTCCGGGGCAATGTTCGGGATCAGATCGGCGAAACTTCGGTCTCTTTTCCCTTGCGATTCTCGCTCGGGCTGGAGCAGCAGACCTTCTACGACTTTCCCGGATCCAGCAGAAGCACGGTGCTTCCGGTCGTACATATCACTCTGTTCTGAGGAAAGTGTGTTGTCTGGATAGTTGCCTGCTTGCATGAGCCTGATAGCAAAAACCCGCGTCCTTGATGCTTCTGCAACCTCCACTCAAACCAAGGCTAAAGCCCTGCGTCACAAGTTGCTGGGTGGCAGCCTCGCTTTATTAGCGGGGTCAGGACTGGTTGGCGTCACCAATCTGGTCTACAACGTCGCCACCGCACGACTGCTTGGGCCCACAGGGTTCGCCCACGCTACGGCTGTTTATACGTTGTTGATGCTGACATCAGCGATCACGCTCTCTTTCCAGGTAGTGTGTGCCAAGTATGTTGCGAGCCACGACACCGAGGAAGAGAAAGCCGCTATCTTCGCTTCTCTGCATTTGCGTGCATGGATGGCAGGGGTTGGTCTTGGGCTGCTACTGTTCCTCTTTAATCGAGTAATCAATAACTATCTGAACCTTCCCGATCAGGTTCTGATTTCACTCCTCGCCCTAGGAACTGCATTTTATATTCCGCTGGGAGTTCGGCGCGGCTACATCCAGGGAATCCACGCGTTCACTGCCCTGTCGGTCAACTTCATGCTCGAAGGGTTGGTCCGGCTGGGAGGAGCGTACCTTCTGATTCGCATGGGACTAGGTGTAAAGGGTGCGGTTCTGGCCTGCGTCATTGCAGTGATCGCGTCATACTTTTTAGCGAAACCCAGTCCAGGGTTGGGGTCTTTGCGATCTCGACGTATCACGATTTCATTTGGGGAAGGGTTGCAGGCGATCGTCTTCTTCTCCGGACAAGTTGTCATCAACAACTTCGATATCGTTTTGGTCAAGCATTTCTTTGCTTCCGAGCAGGCTGGTATCTACGCTGCTGTATCGCTCGTAGGGCGTTTGGTCAATATGTGCGCATGGTCCGTCGTGAATACCATGTTCCCGGTATCGGCAGCGACTCGCCAGAGCGATCGTGAAGCCAGGCCAGTACTGTTTTTGTCTCTGTTCTTGGTTTTTCTGATCTTGTCAGTACTGATCCTGGGGTTATGGGCGATTCCGAGCTTCCTTTGGAGAACGCTGTTCGGCTCGCACTTTGAGTTAGGGAATTACGGAGGTCTAGCTGCGCTGCTCATCCTTTACGCCGTGACCACCGGCATCTACTCGCTCAGTTCAGTGATGATCACGTACGAGATGTCCCGTAAGATCGCCAATACGAGTTGGGTTCAGCTGGCCTTCAGCGGAGCGCTCGCTCTCGGCATTTGCGTGTTTCACCATACCCTCAGCCAGGTCATCTACGTTCAACTTTGGTTGATGGTGATCCTCTTTACGGTGGTAGCCCTGCCGCTGTTGCGTCGGGAGATAGCGCCTCCTGAGGATCGGTTCGCATATTCGACGCTGTCGATTGCGCGTCCTATGAGCGAGAAGCAGGTCATTGCCGAGTTCCTGCGCAGTGAATTTCATCATCCCGAGTTCGAGGAATATCGCCAGGAGTTCGAGTACCTTGTAACCCAACCTGATCTTGAGAGCGATCGTGAAAACGCGCTGCGCCGTGCGTTGCTTTTTCTGCGAAGAGGCGCCATGTGGCGTGAATTGCCGGATGATACCCAGTGGTTCAAGGTCGAGCTCACTCCTAACGACCTCGAACGGATCCGTTTTTTCCCGCGGGCACAGTGGCGGCGGGTTGCCGAGGGCAGTTTTTACCTCACAGATATGGTTGACAGCTTACGGATGGAATGGCAGAAGTCTCCAGAACACGAGTTCTTTCGCAAACTCCACCGGATGACAACTTCGGTGCAGGAAGGTAGCGTAAGTCCCACGGTTCTGCTGATCGGAGTAGATGCGCAAAGCCCGCTTACCATCCTCGACGGCAATCACCGCATGGCCGCTGCCATGCTTGCGGAACCGCCAGCCGATCTCGACCGATTCCAATTCATCTGCGGGCTATCTCCAGCAATGACGCGCTGTTGCTGGTATCGAACAAACGTGAACACTCTCTCGCGCTACCTGACGAACCTTGTGCGCCACCTCTTTTACGATCCCGAATCCGATATCGGTCGCTTCATGGAAAGTAATTCATAGATCGATCAGCGCTGCGGGCTTGAGGGAGGCGGTGCCGGCTGGACGGACTCATCCACAATGCTATTATCCCGACGTCGCAAGAGCACTGGTCCCTGATTTCCCCGTCGCAGAGCATCGCGTTCTTGCGAAACCCTGGTCGCAACCAGCCCATCGTTATCGGTGGCAACTGCGAAAAGTTTCTGCCCTTCTGCAGTCTGACGGGTTGCGACACCGACCGTGGTAGATGCCTGCGGTGACTGGCGGGCGCGGTCATAGAAAAATTGGGCGGTTTCCTGATCTCCCTCAAGTTCAGCCACGTAGCCAATATTGTTGAGTGTGAATGCGTTATCAGCATCGAGAGCATAGGCCTTGCGGAAATCAACATCCGCCGTGCGCAGGTCATTGCGGTTTATCGCTGAGACTCCCCGCAAATTCAACTCAGCAACTTGCTCTCGAACGTCGGCCTGCTGCGCAAGATGGTCTCTCAAAGCCTTTGCATTGTCTTGAGCCATCGTGGCAACCTGCCGTCCCCTCCATGTTTTGCTTGCGGTCACAACGGCAATGGCGTCAGACTGGCCTGCAGCGGCCTTATCGAAATACCTGAGAGCTTCTTCCTCTTCCCCTTCCATCTCTTTCGCAACGCCTAGATTGTTTAACGTGTAGATATTATTCGGATCCGCTTTCAGCGTCTTCTGCAGGAGCATGTCCGCTTCGGGCGCACGGCGCTGGCTGAGCAGTCTTACCGCTTCAACATTAGCGTGGTTGATTTGGAGCGGTTCGTTCATCACCGCAACCACATCTTTCATGGGACGACCCTTTGTTTGTTGAGCGCTGGCCATATCGATGATAGCGTCGCTCGACTGCTCGGCCGCGAGTTCATAGAAGTGTTCGGCCCTATCTAATTGTCCCTGCAGTTCGGAAATGTACCCGAGGTTGTTCAGCGTAAAGGCGTCGTCAGGATCGTAAAGGTATGCCTTGTAGAAGAGCTGCTCAGCTTTTGAATATCTGTGCTTTTTGACCGCTTCAACGCCCTCACGATTCAGACGTTGCACAGGAGTGAGCTTACTCCGACGGGGAATATTGAATTTGATATCGGTAGCACGGGACTGAGGCATTTCCAATCCTGCTGTTGCAACCGCCAGAGCCACCACCAAACAGCGCTTCAGGAGCATGCTCTTCCTCTATTGGTGCCAAGTTCTACTGATTCCGAGACCATATTTTGATGCAATTACCCCCCGTTTGTTTGCTATCTGATAGAGTTCATTATCCCTTTTGATGATTTTCCGCCCACCTTCTTTGTCACAATGGCATCTAAGTGCCTCGTGAAGCTCTTGATCGCCAACTATATGAGGTTCTGCCGGAAAGTTGCTGTTGGTCTGATTGTGCTGACAAGCCTGGCGTATGCGCAGGCCTCATCTGAGCCGTCGGCGTCGACTATTGTTTCACCGAAGAAAGACGGCACCGACGCAAGTGCAAATATTGAACCTGTGAAGCCGAGTATCACGCCCGAGTCAACCGAGGATGCCATTGCAGTCGATCCGAGCAGCCTTTTACCAGACCTGCCTCCTGTGCCTCGCGCAAATGCAACGCTCATCGGTGGAACTGTAGAACGGCTGGACCGAGTGCGCGACCGTGTAGTCGTACATGTATTCGGCGGCGGACAGATGATGGTCTTTTTCGATCCCCGTACGGTTGTGTACCGGGCGGGAAAAGAGGAGAGCGTCTCTGAGTTACAACAGGGTGAGCGAATTTATCTGGATACGATACTGGATGGCGATAAAGTGTTCGCTCGCACCATTCGTTTGACGGCGCCGCGCGCTACCGGGGAGAGTCAGGGAGTTATCCTGAAATATCGCGCCAATCGCAACGAACTTCTCTTACGCGATTCAATTTCACCCGCCCCGGTCGAGATCAAGATGACCTCTGCTACCCGGATTAAGCAGGGCGAGCGTATCTTACCGATCAGCACGCTCGTGCCCGGAACTCTTGTCGCGATACGATTTGCTCCGGACGGAAACGGGCACAGCACAGCCAGTGAGGTTTCTATCCTTGCCTTGCCGGGAACGGAATACACGTTCGCGGGCGAGGTGGTTCACCTTGACCTAAGCACGGGGCTCGTTGTTTTGAAGTCCTCTACCGACAACCAGACCTACGAGGTATATCTCAGCCCGTCCATCATTCCGAATGAAAATCTGCATCCGGGTTCTATTGTCACGGTCGTTACTAATTTTGACGGATCGCGCTACCTGGCGCGCAACCTGACGATCAGTTCGCAGTAGAGGTTTCAGCAGCGTGCGTCGAAAACAGGTTTGTTCAGGATTGCGATTGCGCTGTCGTGCTCCGAGCTGTCGACCAATTTGAGAGGTTCATTCGCTCGCAGGTCCGTTATTCTCGGCTCCGGTCCGGCCCTCTCCGCTATTACTGCGAACTCCATCGGGACGCGAAGCGCCGCGGAGTACCATCAGCTTGGAAATCTCGTTTTCGGTTCTGGCATGCTTCGCCCGTTCACCGTCAACATCGACCGTCGTCGGTCCCTCCGCATTAGGGAATCCAGGCCCGTGGCCGTTGTGATTATCGGCATCACGTCGTGTGGTAGGAGCCGTGCCATTTCCTCCTGGGGCACGCCCACGCAAGGATACGTGGTCCCCATCGACGAGAATGCCGGGTCGCAGCAGGTTTCCGTGGCCATTACCGTTACGTTTCAATAGCGTTTCGGGTGACACATCGCTCCAGGACGTATGCAGCACTGCGGAACGACGAGCCCAACTTAGCGCATTGCGAGTCATCAAACGCAGTAACAGGGATTTCGAAGGCACCCATCGAGGGAGTCTGCGGAAACGGGAAATGTACCGCAGTGTTTGCACCCGCTGCTGTAGTTCGAAGTGGCGAAGATATTTCTGTACCACATTGGGCATTGTCATACGCAGCGCAGCGGAGAAATTCTGCGTCGCCATGGAGATCTGTTTCTCCGCGTCATTCAATAATCGGTGCAGACAATCAGCGAGACCCTGCCCACTCCCAGGGGGATAGAACTCAATCGCAAGTTCCTCGCTCTGAGCCATCTGCCGGAAGTCCGATAAGTCCGCACTCACGATCGGCACACCGAAAGCACAGGCCAAGTGCGCAACGCCACTGCAGCCGGTCGACGAAGAATACGGCATGACTGCAACCGTGGAACTCTGGAACAACTCAGCCAAATCGCTCTCCGGAACGTAGCCCCGAAATTCGATGCGAGGATTTCCGGCATGCTGCCGTTTCATCGACTCAATGTACCCAGCCGCTTGCGGGTGATCTCCGCCTGCCACAACGAGTCTTGCGCTTGGCATTGTCCCGGAGAGAATAGCGAATGCTTCGATCATTAGCTCAAGCCGTTTGTACGTTCCCCATTTGCCAAATGCCAAAATGCGATGCTCTGGATTGCCACGCCGGGAGAAATCGGGGAATTCCGGTCGCCGGGCCAACAGGCCGTGAGCCCGCAGATGGACGTTATCTCTGCCGTACTTATCATTGAGAATCTTGCGGTAACCCGGCATGAGGACTGAGACCGAATTGGAGAGCAGAATCATTCGCGTGGCGACCGCTCCGGCAGCGCGATAAAGATTCTCGTGACGAACGCCCACATCCTTCAGTTCAACCGTGTCCATCAAGTGATGCAGTGTGACATGCGTGTAACGGCCCCCGAGACGCGCGAGCAGAGGTGCCATCAGTCCGCTGAAGGCCACCACGGGATTGCGCCCGAATGTGCTGAAAAGCAGATTGAACCACACGACGTCTGGCTTCAGGCGGCGGATTGTTTTCAGGAGGCGAAGGACTGTCATCGGATCATCGAATGACCAGCATCGCATTACCTTGAACCCATCAGGTTCAACTTGATGTTGCGGCAGTTCGTCGGCTAATACCGTGAGGTCGAGGAAAGGATTGCGCTGCAACTCCCGCGCAATGTGAAACCCGTATTCGCTGAGTCCCCCGGTGCTCGGCGGGAACGTTGTTACCAGACAGATCTTCATTAGCCTCCTGCTCGCAGAGCAGCAGATTCGATGTGCTTTAGAGAAAAGAAGTTGTAGCCAGAACACGCCGTTGGAGCCTCAAATTGTTGCGCTCTTTATAGGCTCTTCTCCACCTGGGTTGTTCCCTTCGGCGTGCAATTGCTTCGAATATCCCGATAGAAGCTTTGAAACAGAGGCGAGCATTCTTGCCTTGGCCTCCTCGATGGGAAGCGCCGGAACTACTGTCATACCTGCCAAACGCGCCAAGCGCAAGTAGTTCTCCCGGTTGTCTCGAACGAAATCCAACGGATATTCCGGCTTGCGCACATACGCCGCTTCCGGCTCGGCGTCGAGTAAGAACGCGATCTCAGGGTTGGGGGTAAATCTCAGGAGAAGGCGGATGTAGAAGCGTGCCAGCCGGCTCCTGAGCTGCAGGTTGGCAAGTTCATCATATATGTATCGATCGAAGATCAGGACATCAGCTTCGCTCTCAGGTGCAGTCACCATCATGCAAAGATGGCAGGCGTCGAGCATATAAAGGAAAAGGCGGAATGCTACTACGTACCAGGAACTGACATTCTTATCGCGACGAACGATCGGTCGATCTGGACTGCCTACCCCTCGATCGCCTTTGAAAACTGACAAGCTCACGCGCTCTCGAAAGCCCGAAAGAACAACGACGTCATCCCAAAATGTATACACTTTGGAACTCAACCCGAGCTCTTGCAGGAAAATGCGCAAAGTATCAATTTGCGTACTCTTGCCTGCGCCATCGATGCCGGAAAAACTCACAATTTTTGGAGTACCGGAGGGCATAGACCTTCACGCGCGTGATGCGATCAACCGTTGAAATGGAATCAGTGAGCGCCGGGTGGCTTACTGGGCGTAGCTTCAGTTAATGCAATCACCGCTCCCAGTGCTGCGCCAGCTCCAACAATGGCTCCCACCTTCAGTACAATCGTGCGCACCCTCCGCTGTTTCGCCGGAGCGATCGCGACACCCGCGGGCTGGGCCGCAGTACTGCCGCTCACCTTTGGAGCTTCAGCGGCAGCCGTGCCCACGGGCCGTTGCTGTTGTTGGCCCTGCGCCGGGACGTCGGAGGGAGGGGGAGGCACGGCTTGCGATTGTGCAACTCCCTGCTGGCTCAGAGTTGTGCCCGGACTGTCGGGTAATTCAGCCGAAGCCAATACGTAGTCTTTCGCACCTGGCCGACTGACCTCCGTAGACAAGGAAGCTTTTGGCTGTTGCTCTGTATCCACCCCCGACGCCTTAAGGGACGACTGAGCCGAGCTATTCAGAACAAATGCACAACACGCAATACCAAGGACTCCCGGAAAGAGCGTTCGCATTTTGTCTCCGTTCGTTGTCTCGCTGCTTCTAGCTCGCCTGCTTTAGAGCTCCCAAATCACCAAACAAGGTCGAGTACCAAGACGCCTCCTGGGGAATAGCGTCTGCAGGAATCGCATTGAAACTTCGCGCAGCTTCCTCGGAAGTAGAGAAGGTTTCAAAGACGCGCGCCACACGCATCAACTCAAGAATCACTTCCGCTTCGGGCGAAAGCGCAGCCAGTTTGAGGTCGCCATCTCTCTTGAGAACCTCCTCAAGGCAGCGCAACAGCATTTCAACACCTGCGCTCTCCATCGAACGCACCTGGGAACATTCCAGAACGATTCGTGGGCGATTGGACTCCAGCAATGGCCCCATCTCTTGCATAAACTTGTCGACTTCCTTCACGTTCAATTCTTCTGGCAATTGCATGATGACTACCGGCCCACTGTTCAACATGTTTCTAACCCCTCTCTTATTTGGCTTGCTAAACGATCCAGAACCGCATTACCGCTACTGCCTTCCAGTGGTTGAAAAAGCCACCTCGTTCGTCTCAAAGGTTGACCGCCCGCCGTGCGCTCGAGCTGTATGCTTTCGCAATACCACGGGATCGCTGATGCGCAGCCGGACGTCGTGATGCAGATTGAATATTTCACTGCCGTAGACCAAAGAATGCGAAAGGTCAAGACCGATTCCGACGTACGTTTCTGGCAAAATCGAGCTATCTTCCACGGCCGTTCCAAAGTCTACGTACGAGTTAGCCTCGACATTGCTGCAGCGGGTTATCAAGCAATCGTCGGTAATTTTGACGCCGCGCCCAATGTAGGCCGGGGCCACTAATCGCGCGCTGCGTGCTACTTGTGCTCCGTCAGCGAGCCACAAACTTGGCCGAACCTCGACACCTGCTGGCCGAGTTCGACAACGCAAGGTTAAGATATCAATTGCGAACCGGCGCAAATCGCGGACACTCTCCAACCGGTTCACATATCCCCCCAACGCACAATCTGCACTCTCTGCATTTTGCAATTCGGTTAGAAGTCCGTTGCTTTCGTCCACGCGACTCGGATCTACAATCCACACATCCAGCGGACCTTCGTGGTCAAAAACCCTCGTAACCGACTCACCGTGCTCACGATGCCGCTCGAAGAGCGCCGCAAACTCACACTCGATATAGGCTCCCGTCCGAGCAATCAAAACCGCTTCAAACCCTCTTTCCCGATAGATGCCGAATTGCCGGGCTGCGCTTCGCCACTCCTCTGCCAAGTCGAGACCAGGAGTATTCAGTTCTGTTGCGCGGCGGATACCATGCTTCCTCTCCCCAAAGACGGAAACATCGTCTATCCCTGCGCGCCTGATTGACTCCGCCATCCTCCCAATTGTGGAACAACCGAGTACAGGGATTGAGGCAATGCCCTCAGAAAATAGACCCAAATCCACCGGCGTGGAGAAAGAACCTACCCCGTAGTCACTGTTGGACTTTGTGCATTCCGACCCCGCGATAACGATGGCACCGAGCATGTATTCCCTCTAAATTCTTTCTCGAAAACAACGCGGGCCTATCGCACTTGCTTTGCGGGAGCACCATTCATGGGCAGAAGCTCCGATTCGCGTACACTTCCATTGTTTTTCGAGTTACGGCGGCGAATCTTTGTCTTCGGGAATAGCAAGGTTCGCATTTTCAACTTGGCTTTGTGCAGCTGCGATTTGGAATTGCCGATCGAGCAATCAAGCAACTGAGCGATCTCATGGTGCTGGTAGCCTTCCACCTCGTGCAAGGCGAAGATCTTGCGGCATCCTTCAGGGAGCTCTTGCAGCGCACGGCGCAGCGCAATGCGGTCGACAACGCCCGACAACTCGGGATCGTTCTTTCCGAAATCGCGATGCAAAGATGGAGACTCTGAATGAACTGGCTCGTCCAAGGAAACGGTCGGTGGTGATTTGCGCCGGCGAAGCTTCATCAGGACCGTGTTAACCGCAACTCGATAGAGCCAGGTCGAGAAGGCTGCGTCACCCCGGAACGAGCTTACCGTACGGAATACCTGGAGAAATGCTTCCTGGGTGAGGTCTTCTGCCTCAGCGACATCCTTCGTCATCAAGAGGCAGACAGAATAAACGCGGTTCTTGTGCTGCTGAAAAAGAGTTGCAAATGCCTGCTCATCACCTGCCTGCGCGCGCTTCACCAGGTTAATTTGAGAATCATCGCGGCCCTTAACGCCTGTTCCGGGGATCACATTCGCCTCTGTCGCTGGGATTGCACAAGTCGCCACGTTTGGCCTCCTTACATTGACCTGAAAGTTGGTTCGCTTACAGACGCCCGCGAACTGTTGCCAGAGTAAGGAATTAGGCCTTCTCGTTCTATCGGGTCACATCTGTAAAGACCCTTAGGAGACTCTGTAAGACATAGTGGAAATCCGCACATATAGCGCAAAAGAAAAGGTCCGCAGTTTGTGCGGACCCTGAACGAGGTTGCAGTTGACGATTGTAGGGTGACAAACCGATTGACAACTGGGCAATCAATACAGGTGAAACTCCACTTCCACACTGATCTGAACGTCCACCGGTCGTCCATCTTTCAGAGCCGGTTGGAACTTCCACTGTTTAACAGCGTCCAGCGCTTTGGCATCCAGTCCAAATCCAAGACCTCGAATGACACGGATGTCACGTGGATGACCCGTCGAGTCAACGATTAGCCACAAAATGCACGTTCCTTGTTTCTTGGCCCTGCGCGCTTCCTCGGTATAGTCCGGATCGGGAGCCGAAATTGCCGTAGGTGCAGAAATTCCCCCTCCGACCTTATACACGCCGCCGCCGACGCCCCCGCCGATACCTGACCCAATCCCGGGCCCATGACCGACTCCCAAACCGCCGCCGGACCCCGAACCGATACCTCCGCCGGATCCTGTCCCGTTAGAAGGGGGAGCAGCCGGCATTACCGGTGCATTTGCCATGCCCATCGTAGGGATATGGTTTTCGGCCAAGTGAACTTGAGGTGGAGCGACAACGGTTGGCTGAGCCGTTAGTTTAGGGTGATCATTATGCAACACAATAGCTGGTGGAGTTATCTGCTGAAGAGCGACCTTCGGCGGATGGCCTTTTGGAGCGGGAAGAACATCATGCTCGCCACCACCACCACCACCACTGATCACTTTTTTGGCCACAGGCAAAGCATACGTATCCGGCGAGGGAGCAATCAGAGTTACAGTCTCATGCGTCGGACGCTGCGTGATCTGATGGCTGACGAAAACCCCGCTCACCAACAATCCAATCAGTGTCAAGTGAACAATCGCAGAGACAGCCACCCCGTTGGCGCGATAGTTGTTGTACTGTCCCCAGACTTGTTCTGGAGAGCGCGAGATGGGGCCACCCGCTCTCCGCGCCGGATTCAAACTCCTTACTTCGGGTGAATAGCGGGCACCCGAAACACTTCTTGCGGGAAGATGAAAAAGCGACTCTCCGTTATACGCGGAATGCTGATGACTCGACATAGACTGCTCCTCGCAAACACACAATTAACAACTTTGGATTGGGCCTGGAAGCCCCGCCTTGTTTAGCCGTGCTTCCAGACCGACCGTCGCTTGGTCCGGTTCGAATTGCGATCAACGATCCGAATCCAATAACCCCAAGTCAGTTGCATCAACCGGGGCAGGAATTACGCCGGGATTGGTTCCATTCACTTCATTACTGAATCCATCTCCGCCGCAGTCGAAAGATTGATGCTGGTTCACAAGCGTCCGGCAAGAAGCAGGACAATCACAATAATCACAACGAGTCCCAATCCTCCGCTGGGGTAATACCCCCAGGATCGGCTGTAAGGCCACGTTGGCAACGCGCCAAGAAGCAACAAAATCAAGATCACTACAAGAATCGTGTACATATCACCTCACTAAACTCAGAATTTGCTCCGCTGTAAGATCCTCAAATCTCAATTCCCCGCCAATGTGTTTCCGCCAGCCGGATTCGCATTGCTGGTTTTGGCCTGTTCGGAATACCTCCGCACTGCAGAAAGGAAGGTCCGGCTCGCCGCAGGAGGCTCGACTTTGCCACCCAGAATGTCAGCAAAGGGGATGAACTTGCCATAAAGCAGGTGGGTTTCATCCTTGTCTTGAGTCAACGCGGCGCCGTTTAGATCGACACCAGCAAAAAGACCGCGGGCACGAGAGTACGTAAGAACCTCGGACCGCATCTTGATGTCAGTATCCGCACCGGTGTCGCGACCCACAGGCCCAGCGGCCGCTGAAGCGTCTGCGCCAAGTTTAAATTTGCTGGAAAGAAGGTGATCCATACCGGCTTGATTCATCACCACCATGATCAAATCCACGGCTTGGCCACCCAACTGTAGTCCCCAACTGCCACCCGTAATCGTGATGGGGGCTGGCGCACTCCATGCTCCCGAAGCGGTTCGACAGGTTGCAATGCCCTTGCCGTGATTGCCTCCGAAACCGACTGCAATCTTTACCATTGAAGGGATGACGGCGATGCACTTCGCGCTTTTCATTACCTTGTCGGGAATAGCTTTGTCTGGCACCGCCATAATCTCGTTTAATACCTTGGCGGAATTGTCGATCCGTTTGTCGATGTCGGATTGGTTCTTATCTTCATCGGCCGCCCAACTGGAGCCAATGAATAGAGAGCAAATGCCCAGCACGAGGAGACATCTCAGCCACATGGGAGAAAGTGTTTTCATTGTTAGTCCTTCTGTGCTCCTGGTGAGCACCTACTTTTCGACTGCGACATTAAGCTATCTGTTAGGAATACAAGCTTCTATCCAGCAGAAGCAGTAAGAGGGGCAAGAAGTTTCCCGATGGGAAGAGTACCTTTCCGAGAGGACTGTGGTTAGGTTAAGCCAAACCTACATGTTTCACCCTATTGTGACGGAGTTTAACGCGAACTACTCTGCAATCTCTACTCGACACAACGCCCCCCAAGCGGGTGCCGGTCCTCTGGGACGGACTGGCACCTGCTCCTTCCTCGTAAACCTCAAATGAAGACAACGTTAACAGTTACAGGATTTCCAGCCGCTGAATAAAGGTTCGCAAGGATACCCCCGTACTGGGCGAGGTCCTATGCTCCACTCGGGCTTAACGTCCTAGGAGGTGAAAATATGCTTTACTGGGCTTTAGTTTTTCTGGTGATAGCTCTGATCGCCGGTGTGTTTGGCTTCACTGGAGTTGCAATCGCGGCCGCCGGCATCGCCAAGATTCTGTTCGTGATCTTCCTGATTTTGTTTCTAATTTCGCTTGTCACGCACTTTGCCCGAGGAGCCACCCGATAGGTCGAAGATTGCAGTCGTCCTTGCGCGCCTCAAAGTGCGGCGTAAAACAACGGGGTGAGCAAGGACGGCTTCCAAGTTGGTCAAACTGCAAAGGCCCAACGAGGGCCGCCGTGTGCAGTCACTCCACGCAGGACATGCCCACCCGCATCTCGCGACGATAGAACAAATGAGCGCGCCACGATCATCCGATAGAACTCGTAGCTCGACAGATTTCAGCTTGTAGGTCGAATGCCAATCACTTACGAAGATCGCATGACGAATCAGAAAGACGAACAATGCGGAGACGCGGCGCTTCCACCCCTCCTGGAGATCCCGTAAGGCTCGCATGCATCATAAGGCTCGAACCTACCCATACTTGAGCAGTCTGAAGATGAATACACCTCCACAGATATTTCCGAGAGTTGGGGAGTTACGAATGTTGACGTATCGAGATTCAAACCTATGGCACTAGGACTGCAAGTTGCGTGGCTTTTTTTGCTGGCGATTCCTGTGGCCTGTATCGCGTGGACCGTCACTCATGAGGAGGTGTTCCGCGAGCCTCGCCAATATTGTCAACAAGAAAGCGTTCAAGCACGTCGGTTGATCCGACGGAAGTTCTTTTACTTGTTTACCTGCGAATACTGCTTCAGCCACTATGTGGCGGCCGCAATTTTGCTCATCTCGCGCTACAAATTACTTTTTCCTGACTGGCGTGGTTATCTTGTCGCCTTTTTTTCCCTGGTGTGGGTGGCGAATCAATACATGAGCCTTTATAACCGATTGCGCCTCGATATCAAGCACGAACAAGTAGAGATCAAAGCGGAGGAAAAAGACGTGAAACAAAGGAGAGCAGCTTAACTCATCTCGCTTGGTTTTAAGCCGGAACCGATACACTCAGCTGTTCATGGCGAACGGTTGGAATGACGACTTCGACGATGGTCCCGGGATTTGCGTTGGCGAGCCGCAGACTTCCGCCCAACTCGGTTACGCGTTGGCGCATTCCCCCGATGCCTACTCCGACGCTATCGGGGCGGAATTGAATTACTTCGTCGTCAATACCCTTCCCATCATCGCGGATCGTGACAAAGATGCTTCCGTCCTTTGTAGTCAGGCTGACAACGCCGTTCCTCGCTCCGGAATGCCGAAACATGTTCGTGAGGGCTTCCTGAACGATTCGGAAAATTGCGGTTTCCAATTCAGATCGCATGCGCGGCACTTCTGAAGCTTCGACCTCCAGACTGACTTTGATCCCGCTTCGGTCGGATAAACCTTCGAGAAACCACCGAAGAGCAGAAACAAGACCAACTTCGTCTAGCAGAGGCGGATGGAGCAAGTGCGAGATGCTTCGAACTTGCTGGATCGCGCGATCCACAAGCTGGCTGGCCTCAAGAGACGCTTGCCTCATGGACGACTCTCTCGACAAAATTCCATCCAGTATCATTTTCGCAGCGGCTAACTCCTGCCCTAGTCCGTCATGAATTTCGCGCGCAATGCGGCGACGCTCTTCATCCTGCAGTGTCATCACACGGTTCGACAATCGTCTAAGCGCCGCGGTTCGATTTTCGACCATCTTTTCTAATTCGATTGCATTTTCTCGAATGGATTGTTCGAGCATCTTGCTATCGTGGATATCTGAGCATGTGCCGTACCACCTGAGAATGTTGCCCTCGGTGTCGCGGACAGGCACTGCGCGCGCCCGGAACCAGCGATACTGGGAGTCTGCGCCCCGGAGCCGATAGTCGCACTCGTAACTTTCACCGGACTGTACGCATTGCATCCAGCGGGAAACGCTTTGCTCCTTGTCATCGGGATGCACATAATCCAGCCAACCGAATCCGATTCCTGAGTCCGGAGAAGCGCCCGTGTATTCGTAAAAGCGGGCGCTGATGTAGTCTCTGGCTCCATTGGCATTTCTGCTGAAAATAATGTCAGGCGCGGTTCGCACGATGGCGTCCAACTCCTGATGTTTCTGACCCATTTCGGTGTTAAGTTTCTCCAGAGCTAGCGCTTTGTGCTCCAGTTCTTCGGTTCGCTCGGCAACTCTCTTCTCGAGTTCCGCATTTAGGCGCTCCAGTTGCTGGTTCTTCCGATGCAACTCGGCGAATACCTTTACTTTAGCGCGCAGAACTTCCGGAACAATCGGGACCGACAAGTAATCAACAGCCCCATGCTGGTAGCCTTTGAGACGATCTAAGTCCGTCAGATGGACGGCCGAGATGAAAATAATCGCCGTTTTTTGGAAACGCGGATGCTGACGAATGATTTCGGCGAGTTCGAAGCCGTCAATCTCGGGCATGCTGACATCCATTAGGACGACTGCAACGTCCGTCTTCAGCAGCTTCTCGAGTGCCTCTTTGGCAGAGTTAGCCTTAATCAGGTTCTCGCCCAAATCTGACAAGACGGCTTCATAGCTGAGCAACTTGCCCGGCTGGTCGTCCACCATCAAGATGTTCACCGCGTCCTGAACAGTGATCATTTTTGGGGGTGGCTCCGCGGCCCCGAATGTTCTTATTTGCGAGCTCGAACTCATGCTCATCGATGCAGCCACATGCGGAGAGCAGACAGCAATTGCTCGGTGTTGACCGGTTTCGCCAGATACTCGGATGCGCCAGCCTCGAGACATTTCTCCCGGTCACCTTTCATTGCCTTCGCCGTCAAGGCAATGATTGGCAGCCTGCGGAAAGACGCATTCTGCCGGATGACTTGCATGGTGGCGTAGCCGTCCATCTCTGGCATCATGATGTCCATCAGGACGATCGCGACGTCTGGAGTTGTCTCCAGGGTCGAGATTGCCTCGCGACCGGTGCCAGCTGTAAGCACAACCATACCGCGCCGTTCGAGCACGCTGCTGAGAGCAAAGATGTTGCGCATGTCATCATCGACGACCAGCACCTTCTTTCCAACGAGTGCTTCATCCGATCGATGCAAGCGATCCAGCATTTTTTGCTTTTCCTCCGGTAGATCAGCCACAACCCGATGCAAGAACAACGCAGTTTCGTCGAGCAACCGCTCTGGCGACTCGACGCCCTTCACCACCACGCTGCGTGCGAGCGTATGCAACCGCATGTCTTCTTCGGGCGAGAGTTCTTTTCCTGTGAAAACCACGACTGGAAGGTCTTTGACGCCGGGAATATCTCTGAGGCGTTCCAGAATGTCAAAGCCAGTCATGTCGGGCAATCGCAAATCGAGCACTACGCAGTCGAACGATTCTTGGGATACCAGGCGCAATGCATCAGCCCCAGTCGAAGCTACAATCACGTCGATATCATCGTGGCCCAGCAGTTCACGAATACTGAGCTGTTCGGCCGGATTATCTTCGATGATCAACAGGCGTTTGCGACGGGGCGCCGCATATTGTTTGATCCGCAGCAACGCCGATTCGAGTTCATCGGGGCTGGTCGGCTTCGTGACAAACGCAAAAGCTCCGCGAGCCAGCCCGTGCTGCCGATCCTCATCCAGCGTCAACATCTGCACGGGTATGTGACGCGTGGCAGGATCTTGTTTCAAGTGGTTCAGGACGGTCCAGCCCAACATGTCGGGGAGAAACACGTCGAGCGAAACCGCTGTTGGATGAAACTCACGGGCTAGTGCCAAGGCTTCAGAACCACGCAAAGCTACCAACACCTTGAACCCCTTGTCTCGGGCCAGATCGCATAGAACGCGCGCGTAGTGCGGATCGTCCTCCACGACTAGAAGCACAGCGTCATCTGCCTGCAGGTTCTCGCGATCGTCAGCGATCTGCTCGACTGGATGCTCTGATACCACAATATTGGAGAGCGTCAGCGGAGCTGACGGAGCCCTCCAGTCCGCAGGAGTGAACTTCGAAGCGGATGGCCCCACATAAGTCAGAGGCAGAAACAGAGTAAACGTACTGCCCTGGGTTGGAATGCTCTTCAGCTGAATTTCGCCGCCGAGCAAACTCGCTAGCTCGCGGCTAATAGCCAGGCCCAAGCCGGTCCCACCGTACTTACGGCTGGTGCTGGCATCTGCCTGTTGGAACGCCTCGAAGATAATCCTCTGTTTATCGGGTGCGATTCCAATACCGGAGTCTGCAACTTCGAAGGCCACCACGGATGCTGCGCCGCCGAGAATGGGATGATCGTCGCTCCATCCCGCCTTGGCCACCGAGACCGACAAGCGTACGGACCCGTGCTCCGTGAACTTGAAAGCGTTGGACAACAAGTTCTTCAAGACTTGCTGCAAACGCTTGGAGTCGGTCACCAGGCTTCGCGTAAGGTGCGGATCCGAATGCACCTCGAAGGTAAGTCTCCGGCTCTCTGCCTCGTGGCGGAACGGACGAGCCACCATTTCGAGCAGATTAGCGAAGAAGACCTCCTCGGCCTCGACCGAAACCGTTCCCGACTCGATTTTCGAGAGATCGAGAATGTCGCTGATGAGATTCAGTAAATCAGTTCCCGCCCCATGGATCGTACGCGCGAACTCGACTTGCTTTGGAGTGAGATTGTGGTCGGGATTCTCACTGAGCTGCTGGCCTAGGACAAGAATAGAGTTCAGAGGCGTGCGCAATTCGTGAGACATGTTGGCCAGGAACTCAGACTTGTACTTCGAGGTGAGAGCAAGTTCTTTGGCCTTCTCTTCCAGGGCGCGGCGAGCCTGCTCGATTTCCTGGTTCTTGCGTTCAACTTCGACGTTCTGCTCGGCCAGCTGTTGTGCTTTTTGTGCGAGCTGCTCGTTGGTTTGCTGCAGCTCTTTCTGCTGGGTCTGCAGCTCGGCAGCCAATTGCTGCGACTGCTTGAGCAGTCCTTCCGTCTGCATCGTGGCCTCGATGCTGTTCAGCACGATTCCAATGCTGGCCGTCAATTGCTCCAGGAATGCAAGATGCGAAGCAGTAAAGGTGCTCAGGGTTGCGAGTTCGATCACCGCCTTGACGCGGTCCTCGAACAGCACCGGCAGAACAATGACATTTCGCGGAACCGATTCAAAAAGGCCGGAACGGATTGGCACTGTTTTGTCGGGAAGATCCGCGATCAACATGCGGCGCTTTTCTGCTGCCACCTGGCCAATCAGTCCTTCACCAATCTTCAGTCTCCGCAGATGTCCATCTTCACCATCGTCGGCAAATGCCGACAACAGAACCATGCCTGCAGATTCCTCGGTCTCCATCTGATAAATGACGCCTTGTTGCGCATTGACCAGCGGAGCCAGTTCCGAGAGCAACATTCGACCGACAGTAGCGAGATCGCGCTGTCCCTGAAGCATACCGGTGAATCGGGCCAAGTTTGTCTTGAGCCAGTCTTGCTCGGTGTTACGATCCGTCGTAAGGCGCAGGTTGTCGATCATCGTATTGATGTTGTCTTTCAACTCTGCGACTTCTCCGCTGGCTTCTACTTGAATGGATCGGGTAAGGTCGCCTTTGGTCACAGCAGTTGCTACCTCTGCGATCGCGCGGACCTGGTTCGTGAGGTTATCGGCAAGCAAGTTGACGTTCCCGGTGAGATCTTTCCACGTGCCAGCAGCGCCGGGAACGTTTGCCTGTCCACCCAGACGGCCTTCGACGCCAACTTCGCGGGCAACCGTCGTAACCTGGTCCGCAAAAGTGGCCAGCGTGCCAGTCATGTTGTTGATCGTCTCGGCCAAGGCTGCAACCTCACCCTTGGCATTGACAGTCAACTTCTGCGTCAGGTCTCCGTTCGCCACGGCCGTGACCACTTTCACGATTCCGCGAACCTGCTCGGTGAGGTTCACAGCCATGACGTTCACGTTGTCGGTCAGATCTTTCCAGGTACCAGCAACGCCAGGCACTTGCGCCTGACCGCCGAGTTTGCCGTCTGTGCCGACTTCGCGGGCGACACGTGTCACTTCAGCAGCGAATGCGTTGAGCTGGTCCACCATCGTATTGATGGTGTTCTTCAGCTCAAGAATTTCGCCCTTCACATCGACGGTAATTTTACGGGACAAGTCACCGCGAGCCACAGCTGTCGTCACTTCGGCGATGTTCCGAACTTGAGCGGTCAGGTTGCCGGCCATTGCGTTGACCGAGTCGGTAAGATCTTTCCACGTACCGGCAACGCCAGGAACGTTGGCCTGCCCACCCAACCGGCCTTCGGAACCGACTTCGCGAGCCACGCGCGTCACTTCGGCGGCGAATGATCGCAACTGCTCGACCATCGTGTTCAGGGTCTCTTTCAGCTGCAAGATTTCGCCGCGCACGTCGACCGTAATTTTCTTCGACAAGTCGCCGGTTGCGATCGCGGTGGCGACTTCAGCGATGTTTCGCACCTGGCCAGTCAGGTTGCTGGCCATGAAGTTCACGTTGTCCGTGAGATCCTTCCAGGTGCCTGCAACGCCCGGCACTTGCGCCTGACCACCAAGCTTTCCGTCGGTGCCAACCTCGCGCGCCACGCGCGTGACTTCGCCGGCAAATGCATTCAGCTGGTCGACCATCGTGTTGATCGTGTTCTTCAATTCGAGAATTTCGCCCTTCACGTCGACCGTGATCTTGCGTGATAAATCGCCGCGGGCAACGGCCGTCGTCACTTCAGCGATGTTTCGTACTTGACCGGTCAGGTTGCCGGCCATTGAATTGACTGAGTCGGTGAGATCCTTCCACGTGCCGGCAACGCCGGGTACCTGCGCTTGCCCACCAAGCTTTCCTTCCGATCCGACTTCGCGCGCCACACGCGTAACCTCGGCAGCGAAAGCATTCAACTGGTCCACCATCGTGTTGATGGTTTCTTTCAGCAACAGGATTTCGCCGCTGACGTTAACCGTAATTTTCTTAGACAAGTCGCCGCTGGCGATAGCGGTCGAAACTTCGGCGATGTTTCGCACCTGGCCGGTCAGGTTACTGGCCATCGAGTTGACTGAGTCGGTGAGATCTTTCCACGTACCGGCGACTCCGGGAACAACGGCCTGACCACCGAGTTTGCCATCGGTTCCGACTTCGCGTGCGACGCGCGTCACTTCTGAGGCGAACGAACGAAGCTGATCGACCATCGTGTTGATGGTGTCTTTGAGTTCGAGAATTTCCCCCTTCACGTCGACGGTAATCTTTCGCGACAAGTCGCCGCGAGCCACTGCAGTCGCGACTTCAGCGATGTTTCGCACCTGGCCGGTTAGGTTGCTGGCCATGAAGTTCACGTTATCGGTAAGGTCCTTCCAAGTGCCTGCCACCCCGGGAACTTGAGCCTGTCCGCCAAGCTTACCTTCAGTGCCCACTTCGCGGGCAACACGCGTTACTTCGCCTGCGAACGCGTTCAGTTGGTCCACCATCGTGTTGATGGTGTTCTTCAATTCGAGAATTTCACCTTTGACGTCGACTGTGATCTTGCGCGACAAATCGCCGCGCGCGACGGCGGTTGTCACTTCCGCGATGTTTCGGACCTGGCCGGTAAGGTTGCCGGCCATAGAATTTACGGAGTCTGTCAAGTCTTTCCACGTGCCAGCCACGCCGGGGACGTTTGCTTGTCCGCCAAGACGCCCTTCCGTACCCACCTCGCGGGCCACACGCGTGACTTCACCAGCAAAACGATTCAGCTGATCCACCATCGTGTTCAGCGTTTCTTTCAGCTGAAGGATTTCTCCCCGGACGTCGACCGTGATTTTCCGAGATAAGTCGCCACTAGCGATGGCCGTGGCGACTTCAGCAATGTTTCGCACCTGGCCAGTCAGGTTGCTGGCCATAAAATTTACGTTATCTGTAAGATCCTTCCAGGTGCCACCGACGCCGAAAACCTGTGCCTGACCACCAAGCTTTCCTTCCGTTCCTACCTCGCGGGCAACACGCGTTACTTCGCCTGCGAAAGCGTTGAGTTGATCGACCATCGTGTTGATGGTGTCTTTGAGCTCGAGAATTTCGCCCTTCACATCGACAGTGATCTTGCGGGACAGATCGCCACGCGCAACAGCCGTCGTCACCTCAGCGATATTTCTCACTTGGGCAGTAAGATTGCCAGCCATCGCGTTGACGGAGTCGGTTAAGTCCTTCCATGTACCGGCAACACCGGGGACGACTGCTTGTCCGCCGAGTTTCCCGTCTGTACCGACTTCGCGAGCTACCCGCGTCACTTCCGACGCGAACGAACGTAGCTGATCCACCATCGTGTTGATGGCTTCCTTAAGCTGGAGAATTTCGCCTCGAACGTCGACAGTAATTTTGCGCGACAGGTCGCCGCTTGCCACGGCTGTCGCGACTTCAGCGATATTGCGGACCTGACCAGTCAAGTTGCTGGCCATCAGGTTCACATTGTCTGTGAGGTCTTTCCAGGTACCAGCCACGTCGGGCACTTGAGCCTGCCCACCCAGTTTGCCTTCCGTACCCACTTCGCGTGCGACGCGGGTCACTTCTGCCGTAAACACGCCGAGTTGCTGAATCATCGTGTTTACGAGGTTAGCGGATCGAAGGAATTCTCCTTCGAGCGGTCGACCGTCCACATCAAGTCGCACAGTCTGGGTCAGGTCGCCTTGGGCAACTGCCGCAATGGCACGAGTTACTTCGGCGGTAGGACGAAGCAGATCTTCTACGAGGGTGTTAACAGATACTTCCATCTCGCCCCAGGCGCCCCTTGACTCATGGAATCGAGTTCTCTCCCGCGTTTTTCCCTGTTTGCCGACGACCTGGCCAACGCGCTTGAGCTCCTGTGCCATGTGCTGGTTGGCTGCGACAATCTCATTGAAGGTGTCGGCAATCTTCCCTGCCAGACCGACCCATGTGCCTGGGAGGCGCACGGTGAAATCCCCGTCCCGCATCGTCTGAAGGCTAGTCAGAATCACCGTCAGATCAACAGCTTCCTGGTGGTTCCTGGACTTGCCGTTTTGCTTCGGCAGCGAGGCGATGGTTCCGGCCTCATCAGGTGGCAATTCGTTTAACGTGGATCTCTTCATCTCATTTCACCGAAAGACCGCAAGCGAGTTCGCGGTAGCGATTGCCTGCGTGATTCGCCACGTAAACGCCCTCGCTCTGGAACGGAGCGACTACTTGTCTCGGAATGAATAGTTCAGCTTAGCGGCGCCAGCCCGCGTCTCGACAGCGTCACCTGGCTACCATCCGTCATTGGATCACCCTCGTGGCAGTAATTCCCTAAGGTATTTCCTGTAGTGAGGGAGGCCTTTTCTAGGCCGAAACGGCGCGATCGGCCGTCGGTATGGATAAATAAAAACACTAGGGCCAGCGACTAGCTGGCCCAGAGAAATTCGGTCCTACTGAACCGATTTGCCCCTGCAAACTTAACTTAAGAAGAATAGTCGGCTGGGGTCACACTGTCCTTCGTCCCAGGACAAAATGCAAAATCAGAGAGATGACCGCAAAAACCAGCAGCAGATGGATAAGTCCCCCCGCCACGTGGAACACCGTGAAGCCACACAGCCATGCGATCAGCAGAATGATAAACAACACTGTCCAAATACTCATGTCGTCTCCTTCCTTAGCAATATGCCGCGGTGCCCGCAGCGTTCCCTAGACGCGGAACAAGTCAAGGCTAGGCTTTGTCGGCCCGCGTGTCAGTAACGAGAATCTTGTAGCCTATTCGGAATGTACCTGTACGCGACGCACTTCATCTTGGGTGTGATGCAACGCCGGGACAGTAGAAGCTTGACATATGCCAGCGTCTTCAGTCTTGTGACAACCTCAGGGTGTTCTTCGCAACTAAGAGTAGCCTACGAAGGGTTATCCAGGTCGAATGCGGAGGTCGAATGACGTTAGATCAGATGTTGGCATGTGGCGACGCAGGCACCCAGATATGACCTACTTTCACCGGTTCCTCCACTTGCTGATCATGACCGGCTTCTGCTTTTGCTTGCAAACGACTTGCTCCGGATACTCTGTACTGACCCATGAGGAGGTTGTCGACCTGCTGTGGAAAGACGACATTCAGCCGTTACTGTTGAAGCGATTCCCCGATGCAAGTTCGGACGATCTGCTTAAGGCCCATGCGTTCGCCTATGGAGGCTCGCTGGTTCAGGACATGGGCTACTACCCATTCGGCAACAAATACTTCAGCGATCTAACGCACTACGTGCGCAGTGGAGATTTCATCGTCAACCTGATGAATGAGGCAAGCAATTTAAACGAGTACGCTTTCGCGCTGGGTGCGCTCTCGCATTATTCCGCGGACAATATGGGGCATCCAGCAGTCAATCAGTCGGTTGCAATGGTTTTTCCCAATCTTCGGGAGAAATACGGCTCGCATGTAACCTATGAAGACAATCCGAAGGCGCACATCCGTACCGAATTCGGCTTTGACATGACGCAAGTCGCGAAGAATCGCTATACTTCCGACCGTTATCACGATTTCATAGGATTCGAAGTTTCAAAACCGGTTCTTGAGCGAGCCTTTCAAGATACTTACGGCATGCCTCTCAGTGAGGTGATCTCGAACGAAGATCTGGCAATCGGGACGTTTCGACGCGCCATTAGCCACATCATCCCCGAGATGACGAGAGTTGCATTGTTGGCGCGGAAGAAAGAGCTCGTGTCTGAAACTCCCAACTTCAACTCCCGGAAATTCCGATACTATCTTTCGCGGGCAAACTATCAACGGGAATGGGGAAAGGGATACCGCAAACCCGGATTCGGCGCTCGTGTACTGGCATTCTGGTTGAGATTCGTGCCGAAAATCGGGCCTTTCAAAGCACTCGATTTCAAAATTCCCACTCGCAAGACAGAGGATCTGTACGTCGCCAGCGTAAATCATACGCTTGATAATTATCGCGGCCTGCTCAAAGAGGTACCTACCAAGAATCTCCACTTGGACAACACGGATTTCGATACCGGGAAGATGACGTATGCGGGTGAGTACGCTCTTACCGACAAAGCTTATGCTCGCCTGCTGGATCAACTTGCCAAGCATGACTTTCAGCAGGTCACGCCCGAATTGAGGGAAAACATCCTGGGTTTTTACCGGGATCCGAAAGCACCGATAGCGACAAAGAAAAGCTCACAAGCATGGGAGAAGACCCTCACCGAATTGCAACGGCTGAAATCTGCAGAGCCTCAGAATTCTGGTTCGCCAGAGATCTCTCAACTTCCTTAGGTCATCTTGCGGTCCGCTCAAGGGCAGATCTGGTTCGACACGCAATTGGTCCCAACCTCGTTCAAGAACTGAGCAACTAAGTGGTGGAGTTTACTTAATCGAGTGGCCCGTCGTGCACTCAGCACAGGAGTTTACATGGCAGACGACATGGAAAAGAATCGGCAGCAAGGTGGACAAACAGGTCAGCAGGGTACTCAGCAGGGCGGCCAATCCGGGCAGCACGGGCAGACGGGCCAGCAGAGTGGTCAATCCGGACAGAACCAATCCGGGCAGAAAAAGGGCGGCCAAGGTACCGACGAGGAGAACGAAAACCTCGATCGCCAGCGTCGCGCATCCTAATCGGCAAAGCAGAAAAATCCCGGCCAAGGCCGGGATTTTTTCTTGCTTGTTATCCAAAAATAGGTGGCAGCTTAAAGCTGCCTCGCTGAGTTGATAAATTGTGCCGCACCTTCCACCGAGTTGCGGGAGAGTGCGGCACAAAGTGTTTTAGGAGCCTTCGGGGTAGTGCAATACGCGAAATGTATTGCCCCCATTGGACCATACAAGGAGCAGCGCATCCTGTCCTTTCGGTGTGTTCGAGAGGGCCTGTTGCACATCGCTCGGGGTTTGGACCTTGTGGCGGTCGACTTCGAGAATGATGTCTCCCTGCTGCAATCCGGCATTGTCTGCTGAGCTGCCAGGTTGGACCTGCTCAATCACCACCCCGTGAACATCGCGCGGGACTTGAAGTTGGTCTCGCACCTCGGGCGTGAGACTTCCTAGACCAAGCCCCCAACGCATCTTGCCATTGCTCTCGGCGGAAGACCCAGTATCGTTATTTCGATTTCCCAGTGCCTCGAGCGTAACGGGAACGCTCATGCTCTTACCGTTGCGCAAAACGTCCAGATCAACTTTGGTACCAGGCTGGGTCTCAGCGATCATGACCTGAAGTTCGCCGGCATCAGCCACCTTGTGACCATTGACCGCGGTGATCACATCTCCGATCTGCAGACCGGCCTTCGCGCCCGGGGAGTCCGGCTCAACCTGCGTTACAACTCCACCCGCGGCTAACGAATCGCCGAAGAACTTCGCGTTCTCCGGAGTTACGTCCGAGATGCCGATACCGATGTGGCCATGGGTTACCTTGCCGTTCTTGATAAGTTCGTCGACGGTCGGCTGCACGATCTGGGTGGGAATTGCGAAGCCCATACCCGAGAAAGTACCTGATGGTGAGACAAGGAAGGTATTGATTCCGACGACTTCACCGCGAGCATCCACAAGTGGTCCACCGGAATTACCCGGATTGATAGCCGCATCCGTCTGGATAAATTCGCCCGGCTTAGCACGATTCGTCGCGTCGGGATTTGCACGATGGATGGCGCTTACGATTCCACGTGTAACCGTAAATTGAAAGCCATACGGGTTGCCGAAAGCGAGAACTGTCTCGCCAGGACGAACTTCAGTCGAATCGCCCCATGGCACACTGGTCAAGTCGGGCGCGTTCACCTTAAGCACCGCAAGGTCAGTGAGAGGATCGGTTCCGACTAGTTTCGCTTTCAGGACACGACGGTTGCTCGTAGTCACGCGTATATCGACGGCTCCGTCTACCACGTGATTGTTCGTGACAATGTACCCGTCCGGCGAAATAATCACACCGCTTCCCATACCGTGCTCGATCTGGGGCTGCTGTGGTTGGCGCACATGCGGTCCAAAGAATTGTCCGAACGGACCGTTTCCTCCAAAGAACTGTTGCATATTGTCAGGGATCTGATTGTTCGCAGAGTCCGGCTTCTCGCGAGAAGTGACGGTCACGTTAACCACAGCGGGAGTAACCCGGGCAGCTAACGTCTCCATGGCCTTATCCAGCGAGAGCAACGCACTCACACTGTTTGCGTCCAAAGGTGCGGCAGAAGGCGCCATTGCTGCCGCTTTTGCGGCGGCCGGCCGTACCCATCCATACGTTGCGGCAGATACGGCGAATGCCACTGCCAGTACCGGCAATGCAAGACGCCGCATCCATTTCTTTCTGTTTTCGGTAAACCACGTTTCTCCATTCATTGCAATATTCCTCCGAACTTAGATTGATCAACTAATTTCTTAGTTGAATTGAGAAAACCCTTAGTATTTCTTTCTTCCACTTCGGCTAAATCTCCTTGCGGGAAATCTGAGTCGTGGCGGGACTTACGATGGTACGCAGAACTACTACGTGCCACATCTGGATCTGATAGAGCTGCCCTGCTTCCAACTCCTGAGTTGAATTAGGGATCAACACGAAAACCGTTTCTGTGATGGGGAGGGGCATCACCCTCACATTGGTTAATTGCACAAAATTGTGCCGCCTCTGCACTGCAGACCGAGCTTGTCCGCTCCTTGGTCTAACGGAGCGCTTGGAGGCGAAGCTCCCGGTCTTCAGGTTTGTTTGGGTTATTCCAACGGCATGGTTCGACGATCGGATCATCGCCGGAACAACCTTCGCATTCAATTTATTGGTTGCAAGAAAGGGTGAATTCGTGGCCATCGTTCCGACACTTGCGTCTGTCGCCCTGCTGTAAAAAGCGATGAGGTTCGTTGTACGGGCACTCCAAAGTCCGCACCCTACAGCGAATACGGCAACCAACGACAAAACTGGCTTCAAGGTCTGCGTTTGGGGTTCTGGGCGCTTTGAGTCGAGAATCCGCGTTATACGGTGTGTTGTTTGTCGGATTCTGCCCAGAGCCGCATGCGCCAGCGCCACGGTGTGTTGCAGCAAGCTCTTCTCTGCCAGACGCGTCAGGCACTCCGCGTACGTACGAGCGTTCTCTGTTTGTGCGAGGACAGCGTCGTCGCAAGCCATCTCTCTTTCCAATGCAGTTTTACGCTCAATCCACCACACCACGGGGTGAAAAAAGAAGATCGCTTTTATGCATTGAACAGCTAGATTCGTCCAGTCGTCCCAACGGCACAGATGTTCAAACTCGTGCAGAAGAATTTGATTCAGCTCATCGGTGGAGAGCTCTTGCAACACCCAGTTAGGAATGACCACTGCGGGTCTGATCAATCCGATCGCTGTGGGGATTCGGACCGTAGCCGATGTGCAGAGCGCGACTGTTCTTATCTGTTGCTGCCGGCAAACCGTCTGCTCAAGAACTGGGGCTAAGCTTGACAGGTCCAAATCGACACATGTTTTGCGGAGAGTTCGCAAATACCATACACCTCTCACCACTCCCAGCAGAAACCATGCCGATACCATCGCCCAGATCGCGAAAACGTATACGGCATAGGTATCGGGTAACGTGATAGCGGGATGAGTCTGCGATGTAGAACCCGCGTGCCACAACCACTCTCCGCTGAACACTGGCAGTGCAGCAATTGCCAGCAATGACGAAAACTGCACCGCGAATCTTGTCCCCGCATTTTGCCTGCATAATCGGAGCAGCGCAGCCGCGAAGAGTCCGATGAGCGATCCTTCGATCAGAGACTGAATTACGCGGACCGTCAGAAGATGGGCCGCGGTGTGTAGTGCTGGAGAGACGATCGCGATCATTTGCTCCCTTCCAGCAGTTGCCGAAGCCGCGCCAGTTCTTGGGCATCGATGCTCTCTTCTTCAAGAATGTTCAAAACAAGTTTCTCGTGGGAGTTGCCGAAGAAGCGGCTGACCAAGTGTCGAACCTCGAAGCGGGTCGCGTCTTTCCGATCGATCTTCGGCGTATAAATGTGAGCACGTTTGTCTTTAACGTGCTTCAGATATCCTTTCGTCTCGAGGATCCGAATGATCGTCAGCACGGAGTTGTACGCCAGAGAGGGTTCGCCGGGCAGACCTTGCAGAACCTCATGCACCGTGCCGGAACCTTTCTCCCAGAGCACGTTCATGATGCGCAACTCTGCTTCCGTCAAGGTTGCTGATTTATTCCGTGCCACCGATTCCCTCCGCTTTGATGAGACGTACCACACTCCAAAAGGTCAACTAATTTGTTAGTTGCATGGCGAGGGAATCAAGATGCCCGCCCCGAAACTGAAAACTGGAGCCCAGCTAACCCCTTTATTTTCAGTGCCACAAGTGACAGACACAGCCCTCCGTGATCTCGGTCACGGAAAGCCGATGGTCTGGCACAGAACATAGAATCGCTACTCGGCACCGTCAATTTGCGGATGAGGACCGGTGTTGAGCGCTTTCTCCCGCTCTACATCGCGGGACCGAGGAATGTTTGTGCGCTGGCTTCGACCCACCCGGCTTCGGCTCATATCTCAGATCCTGTTCTTTATCCTCTTCTTATTTCTCTTAGTGCGCACGGAATTCCGCGGCTCAATTACAACATCGGGTAGCGACATCCGTCTGCCCTACCCCGTCGGTCTCTTCTTCCAGTTAGATCCTCTGATAGGTCTCACGAACGCGTTAACGGGGCATGGCCTTTATCGTGGATTACTTTGGAGTCTGATCATTCTGATTCCTACCATGTTCCTGGGCCGCTTCTTCTGCGGCTGGATCTGCCCTTTCGGTTCCATTCATCACTTTTTCGGAAGCCTGAGGTCAGAGCGTAAACGCGGTAAGCAACTGCTTGAATCCAATCGCTACAAAGGTTGGCAGACTACCAAGTACTACCTCTTGATTGCAGTTGTTGTAGCTGCACTGCTGGGCACTGGCATCGTAGGTTGGTTTGACCCGTTCTCGTTCCTGGTCCGCTCGATGGGATTGTCAGTGTTACCCACAACGAACTATGGGTTGGAGGCAGGGCTGCGTTGGCTGGAACAAAGCCGGTTCGGCGTCATCAGCACGCTCGGGATGGCTCTGCACTTTGTACTGGGGCTGGTACTCCTCAACTTCAAGCAGCCTTATTTTCACCAAGGAGTCTGGCTCGGCATCATCTTCGTCTTTATTCTTGCGATCAACTTCCGCGTGACGCGCTTCTGGTGTCGGGCGATTTGCCCTCTTGGTGCGCTGCTAGGGATTGTTTCTCGCTGGTCAGTGCTGGGGCTGGTCAAGAATCCCGAGCATTGCAACGATTGCAACCGGTGCCTGCTTCGCTGCCAGGGAGGCGACGATCCGATCGGTGGTGTTTCGTGGCATCAGCCGGAATGTCATCTTTGCCTCAACTGTGTTGACGAGTGTCCTGAAAACGGTCTGCAGTTCAAGTTTTTTCCCGCACAAAAGACGGCCGGAACAAACCTGCAACGACGCAAAGTTTTGACCGGGCTGGCGGCCGGAACAGCGCTGGTTCCGCTGATGCGCAGCACTCCCGGGTTTGCGGTGGAACGGCATGAACGTTTGCTCCGACCGCCCGGGGCACTGGATGAAGAGTTCTTCCTCTCCCGCTGTGTTCGCTGCGGAGAGTGCATGAAGGTGTGTCCCAATAACGCATTACAGCCGGCCCTTACCCAAGCGGGAATCGAGGGTCTCTGGACGCCGATCCTGGTTCCCCGCATCGGGTATTGCGAGACTAGTTGCGTTCTGTGCTCCGAAGTTTGCCCGACGGGCGCGATTTGGGAGATCACCCCGAAAGAAAAGGGATGGTCAGTCGACGTCGGCAGCTCTACAAAACCAATCCGCTTAGGAACCGCATTCTATGATCGCGGTCGATGCCTGCCCTGGGCCATGGCAACGGATTGCATCGTCTGTGAGGAATGGTGCCCGACTTCTCCAAAGGCCATTTACCTCCGACCTGCGGAAGTAATGGATCTTGCCGGAAACGTGAGGCAAGTAAAGCAGCCCTATCTGGATCCATCGCACTGCGTCGGATGCGGCGCTTGCGAACATGCGTGTCCGGTGCAGGATCGTCCTGCGGTCTACGTTACCAATGTTGGAGAAAGCCGCTCGCGGACAAACCAAATCTTGCTCAACCGAAAGAAGACCTAAAAATGGGGGTTCAGTAACGCATTTTTATATCTGGAGTTGTTATGGAAAACAACGTCGGTGAGTTAACCCGTCGGGACGCGCTCCTCAGATTGTTGCGGATCGCAGGCGCTGGCGCGGGCACCGCCGGGCTTGGAGTCTGGCTCAGTAAGCACAGCTTCCGACCTGAAGCAGCCGTGGCGAGCTCCGCCAAGCGCGGACACGCGGTTCCGGCCGATCCCAACTACCCTGAAATGGCAGTCCTTCAAGGCAATGATGCTGCTGCACTGGTGCGAGAAGCGATAAAGGATCTCGGAGGAATGCAGCGCTTCGTCTCACGTGGAGATGTCGTACTGGTAAAGCCGAACATCGGTTGGGACCGCACTCCGGAACAAGCGGCGAACACAAATCCTGATGTGGTCGCCGAAGTCGTTCGGCAGTGCCTGGGTGCAGGAGCAAAGCGCGTCGTCGTGACTGATGTGAGCTGCAACGAACCGAGACGGTGCTTCCAGAGGTCCGGTATCGGAGAAGCAGCAAAGCAGGCTGGCGCCGAAGTGATTTTGCCCGAACCTTCAAATTTCAAAGAGGTTGACCTGCAAGGTGATGTTCTGCACGCATGGTCTGTCTTTGTGCCGTTTCTGAATGCCGACAAAATCATCAATGTTCCCATTGCAAAACATCATGCTCTTACCGGCACGACCCTGGGCATGAAGAACTGGTACGGGATGCTGGGCGGCCAGCGGAACCAACTCCATCAGAAAATTCACGAGAGTCTGGTGGACCTCGCAGGCTTTGTGCGTCCAACGCTGACCATCATTGATTGCTACAGGATCCTGCTGCGGAATGGCCCTACTGGAGGCAATCTGGAAGACGTGCTGCTCAAGAAAACGTTGCTGGCATCGACCGATCCGGTTGCGATAGACGCGTATGCGGCGAAAGCATACTGGGACATCGACGTGGACGCGCTTCCGTATTTGAAGCTGGCGGCAAAACGTGGGCTCGGAACATACGAATTCGAAAAGCTACGCACGAGCGTCCGACAACTATCCTGATTTCTTCCCATCATCAATAAGAAGAGGGCTGTTCGAAGGTTCAGAACAGCCCCGTCTGCGTTCTTTGAAATTATCTCAGTGAGCGAACCTCTCACCGATAGGTGAAGTTGAGCTTGTCCAGATAGACACTGTACGAAGATTGCTTGGAGTTGCCATCCATCTGATAGTTGACGGTGACTCCGTACCATCCAGACGCGGAGAACGGAGCATAGGTCCAGTTCAGCGTGTGTGTCTGTCCATTCAGCGTGATGGATTGATACAGCAACTGATTGTTCGACGTTCGCTGTACCTGAATCGTCAGATGATTCCAGGCGTTTTCATTCGGGTAACAGGGAATGCCGGTGGGTGTCCAATGGGCGTGCACGTTATCCCAGATGTCCCACTCGTTGCCACCGCCAACGCGGCACTCGTGTCCCCACGTGAACCCCATGCCATTGAAGAACTGGTTTATGTCGAATTCAAGCGCTTGCGAGGCATTGAGATTGTTGCCCCAGAAGTACACATCGTAGGTGAAGCTATGCAAGGACGGAACGATTGTGTGGTTCGTATCCGGCATGCCCTGCGTCGAGAAATCTCCGATGAGGTGGTTATTCCAGAGAACATCGGAATAGTCCATATCTCCGCCGATGTTGTACTGAGTGGCGTTCCCCGACAGTGAGGGTGATTTGATTCCCCGATACGTCGCCCACGTGGTTCCAGGACCGGCCGGCGTGCACCAGGTGCAGTCTTGGTACGTAGGAGGCTGCTGCGCATAGCTGTTCCACCCGGTTTCGCTATGCAGGTTGTAGAACGTATTTCCGCTTCCAGCGACCGTGATCGTGACGGGCGTCGAAGCGGCACCACCACAACCATCCCATTCCTCGACCACCGTGTTGTACTTGCCTGGGCTCAGAGTGAGAGTCGTATTGAGGCTCGCCCCGTTTGTTTTGTAGGCCAACTGATTGGGCGCCGTATAAATGCCCATCGCCGTGACACCCTTCGAGCAGGTTGTGGTTGCAGTGGCCGCGAAGTTTACGCTGGTACCCACGGTGCTATTGTTCGTGGGTGATGTGACATGCACTCCGGCGCCTGTCTGAACGGTGATCTTCACAGCCGCTGTGGATGCCCCACCACATCTGTCCCATTCCTCAACTACAGCATTGTAGGTGCCAGGATTCAAAGTGATGGTTGTGTCAAGACTGGAACCATCTACGGTGTATACCAGCCAAGATTGAGAGGGATAGACACCCATGGATGCGACGCCTTGGGGACATGAGGTCGTTGCCGTCGCAACGAAGTGGACGTTACTGCCCACCGTGCTGTTATTCAATGGACTGGAAACTGTTACCCCGGCGAACGCCGTGGTCGCGATGGAAAAAAAGACGAGGATGGCCGCTGCGATCAAGACGTGCTTCTTCATTTGAACTTTTCTCTCCGGTTGGGATTTAGTCTGAGGTCGGTAAACCTGTTTATCTGTGAGGGATACACCGATCAGGCGAGAAACCCTCTGGGTCGTGTGCCACTAATATTACCCGGAAGAACGATCAGGCAAAAGCGGCTCTCATGAGCGGAGGTCTCCACTCTATACAGGCATTACCCGAGTGTCAAAGAGAAAATTCAGTAGACACGGAAACATCCACTCACTAGGCCTAATACCCGGATTCGGATTCGTCAAAAACTATGCGAAAAGTCAGTCAAAAGGAGGAGCGGTGTGTTTGCATCTGTTACATATTGGGACTTCCTTAGGCCATCCAATCCTCAGCGCCGTTTGAAAAACTGCACGGCTCGCTCGTGCGCTTCCGCCGCTCGTCTCGTCGCAAAAGTCCCGAGATTTCTGCGTTTCCCCGTCTTGGCGTTTTTCTTGCGCGAGTACAGGCGATATTTCCCGCTGTTGAGTTTGCGAATCATATTTCCACCAACAAGAAATAGCGTTATGCAGCCTTTCGTGTGCGACTCGCTTTCAGCGCTGCGGCGTGTCTGGATGCAGGTCCGCGCTTTCGTGCTGCGGAACGCGCTTGTTTCGAAAGCGCCGACTTCGACGCCGCGGAGTATCCTTTTTTCTTTAGCGCCTGCGTGGTTGCGCGCGAACGCCTGCTCGATACCTTGCCGCGATCGTCGCTCTGTCCGCGCTGCGAATCTCGGCGAGCCTTCTGTTTTGTGGCTTGCGATTGTTTCCCGCCGGGCGCCGGTAGCTTTACGCCAGCGCGCCGAGCTTTCGAGAGACCGATTGCGATCGCCTGCTTTGGGGAAGCAGCGCCGTGCTTGCCTTCTCGTATGTGATGCATCTCCTCACGCACGAATTCTCCGGCTTGCGTGCTGGGAGCCTTTCCCTCGCGCGCGTCCTCACGAGCACGTTCCACAGTCTGTTTTTCCGGCATGAGTTCCTCCTCCGATGAAGCGTAGTACTCCGCCGTGGCAGGCGGCATCAAAGAAGTTCTGTAGGAGTCCGGGGTCGCTACTGTAGAAAAATTGAAGCTTGATTCTTTCAATTTGCGAGCAGGTTCACTTCGTCGAGCCAGACGTCGTAGGGCTCTTGCTTGTAGTTACCGTCCATTTGGAATGCAACATCGATTTCTTCCTGATACCAGTTTGGCTGAGCCGTGTAGTAAACATCAACCGGATATTCGTTGTCCGCAACGCTGACACTGATGTAGTGAACCTGATTGCCGACGCGTTCCAGTTTCCAGACAAGGTGAATCCACGTGTCCGATGGAAAGTGATTGCAGGGAATCGGCACGGGCACCCAGATTTCGTGGAGAGGATCCCAAATGTTCCACTCATGCGTCTGGTTGAAATCGCATTGCGTTCCCCAAGTCCAGCGCGTACCGCCGAAAGCCTGATTGACATCGAACTCCAGCGACTGCGGAGCATCACCATTGTCTACATAAAAATAAAGGTCGTATGTAAAGTGGCTTACGCTGTCCCCGCCTCCGATGGGTGTCCAGTACAGCTCGTTGGAGTACGGATGATTTCCGCCCATGCTGAATTTCGCCGCCGAGCCGTCTAGTGAGGGAGTGGATTGATGAAGCGCTAGACTCGACTTCGCCACTCCCAAACCTGCGGCGCACGTTGAGCCCGCGATCAATGCCGAACAAGAAACCCATTCCGGATCGTCCTGAAGATTCAACGCTCCCGGTTTTTGGCCGACGACATTCACGTGCATCGATGCCGTCGCGACATACCCAGCCGTGTCTTCTGCCACGATTTCCACTGTGTGTTGTCCATTCGGCATCCAGATCAGCTGGTTGATCGTTGCGCTGGGCGTGTAGAGCACGGCGAACCCATCAACATAAAGACGCACCGTATAAATCGGGTCCGGAGCTGTTGCAGCCGCGAGAATGGGCACAGGCGAATTCACGCTTGCCCCGTTCGCCGGGCTGCTAATTGACAATGGGAAACCGCAAAGAGCGGGCGGCGGTGGCTCAGTTGCTGGAGGTACGACCGACAAATTGCTGGGGGCAGTCGGAGTGATTGGACAATCGGCTACATTCTTGGGTAGTCCTTGACAGCCTGCGAGCGCACCCAGAATCAGTGCCAACACCGTGCAGCCGACAATCCAACTCAGATGTTGGGCCTTGTATTTGCCTGCAATCCTTCGCATTTCCCCTCGATGCCTTCGCGCAATTTTTGGAAGACCAACATCTGCGAGCGGTCAGAAATGCGGTCGAATCCTGAAGTCTTAAATCACTTCCTCAAATGGTTGATTGACTCAGTTGGCGATTAAATTCACTTTGTCCGGCCAGACGTTTGTAGGGCTCCTCCTCATAATTCCCGTCCATCTGAATGTGACCAAATCTCCTCGACGATCCAATCGGTCTCATTACTAAACAATGTGTCGTCATCGTACGTTGGATCACCCACCGTATCTCCTCCAGCCACGGTCCGGAAGGGAACAAGGCACCCCACGACTGCCAGCCTGGCATGTCTTGAATCGAACTGATCGTCGTTTGGGTTTGTAATGTCACAGGGATCTTGAGAGTAAAGTGGAAGGATAGGACGACGGCGGATTCGTCACGGCCCCAGTCTCGATGCCACCGGTGCCACATGCACAAGCCGCGCATGTGCCACGTCCAACGATCAGGAGCGATAAGCTGCATTGGATTCCGTGGTGGCCCGGGGCGGCGGCGAATCGGTTCACGTAGACAGACCTCGGAGACGTCAGTACGGTTGGGTTACAACGAGCGGGAAGAAACCGGACAACCGCGGAATCAGTGCACAACTGTTAATTTATTCTATTAAGAATTCATTTTCCGGAACATACCGCGCCCACCTTAAGAACACGGGGCCTATCCCTGATCTCGGGCCAGGTCGTGAGCGCTTGCCCGAAGTGGCCGGAAAGTGGCTCGGCCTAGAGGGTAAGTGATAGACTGACTGGAGCGTAGGCCCGAGTTGTTGCGCAGCTTCACCTCTCCGGAGAGGTGGCAGAGTGGCCGAATGCGGCGGTTTGCTAAACCGTTGTACGGGCTAACACCTGTACCGAGGGTTCGAATCCCTCCCTCTCCGCCAGACTAACTCCTGTCGATTGAATCGGTTTCGGGCCAACCGCTTCCGTCGGGTCGCGCGGGTGATTCACAGCCGCACTATCCGTATGCCCCGCATCCACCGCCGTTCACCTATTGGTCGCAGGAATCAATGAACGAGTAGAATTGGTTGAAGAATTGGAGACGTCACAGGTGCGGCGAACTGGCGAACCAATGATGTTGAGCCTGCCCCCGTTCACACGGGCGGTGACCTGGCTGATTGGGATCAACACCGGCGTGTTCCTGCTGCTGATACTCTTCAGCGCCATTCGAATTCCTGCTGGGCTATTCATCAAGTATTACTGTGCACTCGTTCCACTCGATGTGGTGCAACGTGGGTTCTTGTGGCAGGTTGTCACCTACAGCTTTCTGCATGAAGGTTTTATGCACTGGTTCGGCAACATGCTTGGGCTCTGGATGTTCGGGGCTGCGATCGAGAATGCGTGGGGGATGCGCCGTTTCATAGAGCTTTACTTCATCGGCGTGATTGGTGCGGCCATCACGACTGTGGCGCTTTCCTATGGGCACATCCTCGGCAACCCGGGTACGGCGACCGAGGGCGCGTCGGGTGGAGTATTTGCCATCCTCATTGCGTTCGGGATTTTGTTTGCAGAAAACGAAATCATGATGATTCCCTTTCCATTCCTGATCAAAGCCAAATATTTCATTGGCATTCTGATTGTGATTACCCTGGCGTTGGCGATGTCCGGCGGCGGGAACGTCGCATACGTAGCCCATCTCGGAGGCTTACTGTTTGGATGGCTATATGTGAGGCGCGGACCGAAGCCGGCTCTAGTCAATGCCAACTTCTCCGAACGCTATTACGGACTACGCAACTCGTACTACCGCTGGAAACGGCGGCGCGCCGCGAAGAAGTTCGAAGTTTACATGCGACAGCACGACCGTGACGTCCACTTCGATGAGCACGGGAATTATGTTCCGCCGGATGACGATCAGCGGAAGGGGAACGGCGGCGGGAAGTCGGGCTGGGTCAATTGAGGCAGTTTCGAGGACTTGCTGCTGAAAACGCTTTTCTGTCCGGCGGTTTCGCTTGGTGATAGGGATCCTTCGACTGCGCAAGCTCATTCGAGCTCACTTCGCTCCGGATGACAGATCTGCCGGTGGGCAAAGGATTCTAAACTCCGCCAGGATCTGCTGCGGCAGTTCTTCTTTCTTTGCTTTTCCTTTGAATCCCAGGTCGTGACCTGCGCCTTCGATCGGCAACAGCTTCGTCTTTGCGGGAATCATCTTTATCGCGCGCTCGACCTCAGCGATCGTGCCGAATGGATCGAGAGTTCCATGAACGAAGAGCGTTGGCGTGCGCAAATCCGGAAGATGTTGCGTGCGTTGTTGCTCGGGGCGGCGCGGCGGATGCAGCGGGTAGGAAAGCAGTAACAGGGCCGAAACCAGGTCGGGTTCTTCGGCACAGAGCATGCTTGCTTGACGTCCCCCGTAGGAATGGCCGCCGAGATATAAATTTGCTGAAGCAGTGTGCTGGCCGCGAGGAAAATCCATCGCCTTCCGTAATGCCGCAAACGCGTTCTTCAGGCCGGCACGGTCGCGGGCAGCGTCTCCCGGGCCGGGCGGACCGAACGCTCTTGTTTGTCTGTATGGAAGATTGCAGCGCAGAACCGTGAATCCCACTTCTGCGAAGGTTTCGGCAAGCGTGCGCAGCAGCGGGGCTTGCGCGTTGCCCCCCGCACCATGTGTCAGAACCAATCCCTGTTGGTTGGGGCTTTCCGGAGCGTGCAGAAACCCGACGACGCTGGGCTCTACTGTGCGGTCGACAAACTCGCAGATGGAAGAATCAGGCAAGGACTAATTGTAGCGGACGCTCATTCGCGTGGCTCTCATCGCCTGCCGGGGACGGTCTAAGATTCAATCTTTGCGGAAGAGATAATCATGCCGGGTCTCATGTTGGCAGGGCCTTCCGTTCTCATCCAAAGTCTGATGTGGGGAATGACGCTCGATCCGCAAACCAGCTTCTCGCGCCATCCCGATGAACGCTTCCGGCGCCGCGAAGAATATTGCAGCTTGGCTGTTTACCAGAACTGGACCACGTTGCACACCCGTCAGAAGCCGCCGGCACATTCCAAGAAAACTTCTCACGCCGCGCTCTCGAAGCAGCCACCACAGCATTTCTGGAATGCTGTGGTGTACGGGAAGACCAGTATCTTCTTCGACGCGGGGAATCTCACCGAGCCAAATGCGCGCGTTCTGCTCACAGATTCTGGCAATCTCTCGCAGACTGTTCGCCATCTTCGCTTCGGGAACTAGCAGAAGCACGCTGTTGCAAACCACCACGGAAGCAAAACCATCCGGCAAGGGGATCGAATCGGTGAGCCCTTGCCTGACATCAAGACCGAGCGCCCGTACTGGCGAAACTTCGTCCTCCGTAGCGTTGAACCCAATCGCGGTTCTTACCCTGGTTTCCCTGGCTGCCTGGAGCAGGAGCCCATTTCCGCATCCGATGTCTACGAAACGGTCTTCCGGGCGAAATGCGAGTTCTTTGAAGATTCGCTGATTGACGAATGCCGTAGTTCGCCGGAACGGACCTCGTCCGGCGAGTGAATGAAGGTCGCGCATTCCTTCGAATGATCCTCCTGACGATGCCGGGGCTGCCGGTGGCAGCGGTTTGTGTGGCGTGGAATTCAGGCTACCTGAATCACTTGGGGTCACAACGATGGTTACGGGCTCGGCCCCTTCACTTTGCTGGGACCGAGGCGACCTCGCTCAGCGTCTCGTAGACTTTCACGATCTGGACTTCATTGCCTAGCTTCGCCCAACAGCGGAGCATTTCTGGATCTTCCTGAGCAGCGCGGCGTGAATCTTCCGAGTACCAGTAGCGCAGAAAGACGTAGTGATGTTCGCGGTCCCGATAGAGCAGGTCGCGTCCGTAGCCTTTTTTAGCAACAATCGCCATCAGTTCGCGGAAAGTTTCGAGCGCAGCCGCTTCGTGCTCGGGGAGAGGTTCCCAGATGGCTACCGAGAGGATCTCTTGTGCCATAAGCCGGAATTATAGCGTGCGACGAGGCGGGGAGCGTTTTTTCCTATGGTGTGAAATCCGTTCGGCCTCTTGTTCGGTAACGACGTGCAGGCGCATCAGATTCGTCGAGCCGGAAGACTGGCGCGTACCGGCAACGACTCCCAGCACGTCTTTCGCTTTCAGCAGACCACGGCTGACGAGCACCTGCTCCGCCGTGAGCACCATCTCCTCAACCGAGTGCGGTTGGCGGCAGCGTACCGGATGTACTCCCCAATACAGGTTCATACGGTGCACGACCGGTTCGATATGGGTGAAGGCGTAGATCGGCACTTTCGGGCGGTACTTCGAAATCATGCGCGCAGTGTTGCCGGTTTCAGTAAAGATCGCGATCGCACCCATGGGCAGATCTTCGGCGGCGTGGGCAATGGCCTCGCAGATGGTTTCGGCGACTGAGAGTCCGCGATGCTCGCGGCGGCGCCGCATCTGTCCGAGGTCAGTGATATTGCTCTCGGCTTCCACCACGATACGCGACATGATCGAAACCGATTCGCGCGGATACTTGCCGCTGGCAGTTTCGGCGGAGAGCATGACGGCATCGGTGCCGTCAAAAATAGCGTTGGCGACGTCGCTGGCTTCGGCGCGCGTTGGGCGCGGATTCTCGATCATAGATTCGAGCATCTGCGTCGCCGTGATCACGGGCTTGCGCCACGCAGCGGCACGGCGGATGACGTGCTTCTGGATGACTGGAACCTTTTCGGGCGCCAGTTCGACGCCGAGATCACCGCGAGCCACCATGATCCCGTCAGAAGCCTCCAGGATTTCTTCGAGATGGTCGACGGCCTGCGGCTTTTCGAGCTTGGCGATCACGGGGACATCGCTCCGGTGAGACGCAACGATCCGCTTCGCTTCGCCAACATCGGCAGCGGTGCGGACGAAAGAAAGCGCAATCACATCGATTCCGTGGCGAAGACCGAACTCCAGATCTTTACGATCCTTTGTCGTGAGAGCCGGGATCGAGAGCGCCACTCCAGGCAGGTTGATGCCCTTATGCTCGCCCAGCATGCCTCCATTAATGACATCGCACAGAACATCCTTGCCGCGCACGGCACGGACACGCAGTTCAATGAGGCCGTCGCTGAGCAGGATGCGGGCGCCGGCAGAAAGCTCACGCGCGAGATTTGGGAATGTGGTTGAGATGCGCGTTGCGTTGCCCGGTGCATTGTCGGGCGTGATAGTCACGATGGAGCCCGGCTTCAGGAAAACCGGCTTGTGCTGTTCGAGGAGTCCGGTGCGGATTTTGGGACCTTGCAGATCTTGCAGGATACAGACGGTGCGTCCTTCACGCTGCGCCGCGCGGCGCAGGCGCTGGATGTTGTGCGCGTGGTCTTCGTGAGTGCCGTGACAGAAATTGAGGCGTGCGATGTCCATGCCAAGCCGGAGCAGGTCGCGCATCGCGGCTTCACTGCTGCAGGCCGGGCCGATAGTACAGATGATTTTGGCGCGGCGCATGATCGGACCATGCTGGTCGGGAGTCGCGTTGTTCATCCCATTTAATCTATCAGTCCTGCCTCGAGGCCTGGCCTGCTATTTCGTTTCCTGACCTTTGTCTGGAAAGCTCGGACTCGGTCTCTAAGGGTAAAATGCTGGGGCGCTTTACAAGTACCTTCGGCGACAGGCCCCTTTCTTCGAGGGATCGAGCCGGCAAGGAAAAACCTAATGAAGATCACGAACCTCGCGAAAAAGCTACTCCTAACAGCGGCCACGGTAGCACTCACGCTCAGCGTTGCGGCCCAGACCAGGGCAATGTACTCGGTCGGACCGATCTCGGTCATCAGCCAGGGGTGCGGCGGATCCAACGCAGAGGTAGAGCAGGCAACGGATGCGGTGAACGGAAACTATGTGTACGAGGCTTGGATTGGCTGCGGAGGCATAGGCTTTGCACGGTCCATCGACGGGGGCAAAACATTCTCGGCTCCGCAGACGCTACCGGGATCGTCGGGCGCTTGGGACCCGACGATTGCCGTCGCACCGGATGGCACCGTGTATGTCGGGTTCAACACCGAGAACACGACCCAGTTCTTCCCGATTGTGGTGGCATCCTTCGACCACGGCCAGACATTCCCCCAAAGTACTTCTCTGCTGCCGCCAAAAGACAACAACTGGGGAGATCGCGTATTCCTCGCGACCGGACCGGATGGTACGGTCTACGCGACGTGGGATTACGGTCCGGAAATATCGAAGATCAAGCTCATATGCTCACCCATCGGCAGTTGCTCTTATTCGGCAGGCGACTTGAATATCGTCATGCAGAAATCCACCGACGGGGGGAAGACATTCGGCGCGATGACGCACGTAAGCCCGAATTTTCCCGCAGGCGGCGGGCTGGCCGCTCCTATGGTCGTTGAACCCGACGGGCAGATCGATACCTATTACATGGCAGACAGTGTGGTCGACCCAAAGACCTTCAAGCTGGGACCGGGCGACCCCCGCTACACCGCGTCGGTGGACGGAGGAGAAGAATGGTCGACTCCGCAGAATATTGCCGCCAAGTCAGGCAAAACGTCGATTGCCGGATGGTGGATAGACGGAGCCATCGCCAGCGACGAAGGCGGAAACTTATACGCAACGTGGGACACGCAGGGCAAGAACAAAGACGGAACGGCAAATGATATCGGGTGGATTTCCTACTCCACCGATCACGGCCAAAGCTGGTCAAATCCGATTCAGACGACGCCTGACAAGCTGAATGTTCCGCATATTCTGGCCGTTGCCGGAGGCAGCAACGGAATCGTCTACGTGGGATGGCTTTCTCCGAGCGATTCGCGGGGCTACGCGCTTTACGTTCGAGCCTACTCCATCAAGCATGGCTGGCTGTCGTCCGCAGTGCGGATCTCAAACCAATTTGGCAATAGTTCGATCTGGCCGGGCGACACATTCGGCATTTCAACGTTGGCGACCAATACGCTGGTTCTAAGCTGGGGTAGCGCTGTTGGAGGCGCACAGACATCCAGCATTTTTGCGGTCGCAGTGCAGATAGGAGTTGATTAAGTTTCTTGCGAGCCCGAGTTGGCCCGGTTTTTATTGCTTGTTGTTGATCGCGGTCAGCTCTTTCCCCAGCATGGCGCGGGGGAATAGCAGGGCATTGAACTCAGCGCCGACCAGCACCATAAGTGAGATCAGGTACATCCAGACCAGCAACGCCATCGCCGCGCCTAACGATCCGTAGATCGTGGTGAAGTCGCCGAAGTGCTGCAAGTAGGCGCGAAATCCGATGGTCACCGAGAACCACGTGATCGTAGCCAGCACAGCTCCCGGGATCACGCTGTGCCATGGCTGGGTGCGGGGAACTGCGTGATGATAGATCAGCGCAATCACTGAGATGCTGGTGAGAGTCGCAATCGACCACCGAATCCCTCCCCAAAGCAGCAGGACATACGGGCTGAAATCGGGATCGATGTAGGACAGCAGGCGCGTCTCGAACTTGGTGCCCACCGCAACCAGCAGCGTCGCGAACGTCATCGGAACCAGCGCGAACACAACGAGCAGGAATGCGATCAGACGTTCTCTGACTAATCCCCAGGTTTTCGGCAGCTCATAGCAGCGGCGAAATCCGTCCATCCAGGAGATCATGACGCCGGACGCGGTCCACAAAGTAATGAGAGAAGTCGTAAGTAAAAAGCCGACTGGATGTTTTCCAGCAGATTTCAGGTAATTAAGTGCGGTGTTCGTGCCCGCCGGCAGGATGTTGCCTAGCGCGTAAGAAATCTCGCGCAAATACGGCGCGCCTTTTCGCCAGGATGCCAATCCGGACCCGACGATGAATAAGACCGGAAAGAATGTAAGAATTGAGGAATAAGCCGAGGCTTTTGCCGTCGCAAAAGCGTCGTGCACAAACGCGCGCCAGAATGAGATCCGTAACAGCCGAAGCAAGCGCAACATACGCTGCTTTAGAGTAGGGCCTTCGGGTACTACGTGCAAAGAAGGAAGTGTTGCAGGTTCCTCAATGCGCAATCGCTGGGGGGTAGCGTGCATTAATGTTTGATGAATATGAGAAAGGGTCCGGAGACCGTAGTTTCACGGCTCCGAACCCTTAAGTCATTTGCCTTACTCAGCGGCAGGGATCTCCGCGCCGAGTTCTTCCGTCTCGCCCTCGTGACGCATCATTTCGAGGGCACGCTCGGCCTCTTCATAAGCGGCCGAGACTTCCGCCTGTACCTTGGCGGCGGCCTCTTCCATTTCCGGCGAGAGGCGCACGTTGCGGTAGTATTCCATGCCCGTTCCGGCAGGGATGAGGCGGCCGACAATGACGTTCTCTTTCAGCCCACGCAGGTGATCGACCTTACCGTTGATGCTCGCTTCGGTCAGTACGCGCGTGGTCTCCTGGAATGACGCGGCCGAGATGAACGAGTCGGTCGAGAGCGAAGCCTTGGTGATGCCGAGGAGCAGCGGCCGTCCAGTGGCCGGCTTGCCGCCCTGCGCAATCACGCGCTCGTTCTCTTCGCGGAAGGCGAACTTATCGGTCTGCTCTTCGAGCAGGAAGCGAGTATCGCCCACGTCTTCGACCTTCACCCAGCGCATCATCTGACGAACAATCACTTCGATGTGCTTGTCGCTGATGTTCACGCCTTGCAGCCGGTAGACTTCCTGGATTTCGTTCACCAGGTAAGCCTGCAGCTCTTTTTCGCCAAGCACAGCGAGGATGTCGTGCGGGTTGAGCGGGCCGTCCATCAGCGGTTCGCCCGCCTTGACGCGCTCGCCTTCCTGCACGTTGATATGCACGCCACGCGGAACCGAGTATTCCTTTTCGGTGCCGTTATCGGCGGTGACGTAGAGTTTGCGCTGTCCTTTCGAGACCTCGCCGAACTTCACTGTGCCATCGATTTCGCTGATAACCGCGGTTTCGTGCGGCTTGCGGGCTTCGAACAGCTCGACCACACGCGGCAAACCACCCGTGATGTCTTTGGTCTTAGTGGTTTCGCGCGGAATCTTCGCCAGCACGTCTCCCGGAGTTACGGTGTCGCCGTCCTGGATCATCAGGTGAGAGCGTGAGGGCATCAGGTACCGCTTGCTGGTCTTGCCGCCCTTGATAACGATCGCGGGCTGGCGCTTCTCATCGGGAGAATCGCCGACCACGTGACGCGACAGGCCGGTGACTTCATCGACTTCCTCGTGGAGCGTGACACCTTCCTGCAGGTCCTTGAACTGCACAGTGCCGCCGATTTCAGTCAGGATCGCGAAGGTATACGGGTCCCATTCGACCATGACCTGGCCCAGTGTGACCGGATCACCTTCGTTGACCTTGACCTTGGCGCCGTACACCACGGAATAGCGCTCACGCTCGCGGTTCTTCTCGTCGACCACGGCAATGGAACCCTGACGGTTCATGACAACCAAATCGCCGGTTTTCGATTTGACCGTCTGCAATCCGATGAAGCGCACAACGCCATTATTTTTGGCATCGAGACGCGACTGTTCGGAGACTCGCGACGCCGTACCACCGATGTGGAAGGTACGCATCGTGAGCTGGGTTCCAGGTTCGCCGATGGACTGCGCCGCAATCACACCGGTCGCTTCCCCTAGTTCGACGAGACGTCCGGAAGCCAGGTTGCGGCCGTAGCACATCACGCAGACGCCGCGCTTCGATTCGCACGTCAGCACCGAGCGGATCTTGACGCGCTCGATACCGGCAGCCTGAATCGCTCCCGCGAGGTCTTCGGTGATGTCCTGGTTGATGTCGACGATGACGTTGCCGTCATAGTCCTTGATTTTCTCTAGCGACACGCGGCCGACAATTCGGTCACGCAGCGGCTCGATGATCTCGCCGGCTTCGACGATACCTTGCACGTAGATGCCGTCGACGGTTCCGCAATCGTACTCGCTGATGATCACGTCTTGTGCAACGTCGACCAGGCGGCGGGTCAGATAGCCGGAGTCGGCGGTCTTAAGTGCTGTATCGGCCAATCCCTTGCGAGCACCGTGCGTCGAGACGAAGTATTCCAACACCGTCAATCCTTCGCGGAAGTTTGCGGTAATTGGAGACTCGATGATTTCACCCGATGGCTTCGCCATCAAGCCGCGCATTCCGGAGAGCTGGCGGATCTGCTGTTTCGATCCTCGAGCGCCGGAGTCGGCCATGACATAAATCGGGTTCATCTCGCCTTCTTTGTCGCGGCGCTGCATCTCGCCGAACATTTCGTCGGCGACCTTTTCCGTGATGCCCGACCAGATTTCGATGACCTTGTTGTAGCGTTCACCGTTGGTAATTGCGCCGTCCAGGTACTGCTGCTGAACGTTCACAACCTGCTTCTCGGCATCGCGAACAAGGACCTTCTTGCTGTCGGGGATGACCATGTCATCGATGCCGATCGACAAGCCGGCACGCGTCGCAAAGCGGAAGCCCAGCGACTTGACCTCATCGAGCATCTTGACCGTGACTTCGAGTCCGAAGCGCAGGTATCCGTAGTTAACCAACGCGCCAATGCCCTTTTTCTTGAGCAGGCCGTTGATGTACGGCATGCCCTCGGGCAGATTGTCGTTTAAGATCGCGCGCCCTACCGTCGTGTTGATGAATGAACGCTCGACTTGCACCGGGTCGGTGTGAATGATGTCCTGATCGTCATACGCGGTCGTCAGGTCAATCAGTTCGCCCGAGTAACGGAGACGGATCGGACTGAGCGTTTCCACTTCGCCGGCATCGAGGGCCATCAGGACTTCTTCGATGTTGGCAAAAGCGCGGCCTTCCCCCTTCGCACCGGGTTTCGCTTTGGTCAGGTAATAGAGACCAAGAACCATGTCCTGCGTGGGCACGGTGATCGGCTGACCCGAAGCGGGCGACAGGATATTATGCGAGGCCAGCATCAGCACGCTGGCTTCAACCTGGGCTTCCGGAGAAAGGGGGATGTGAACCGCCATCTGATCCCCGTCAAAGTCAGCATTGAACGCCGTGCACACCAGCGGGTGAATCTTGATGGCCTTCCCTTCGACCAGCACCGGCTCGAACGCCTGAATGCCGAGGCGATGAAGCGTGGGAGCGCGGTTCAGCAAGACGGGGTGATCCTTAATCACTTCTTCCAGGATGTCCCATACGATCGGTTCCTGCTGCTCGACCATTTCTTTGGCTTGCTTGATGGTCGTGACATTGCCCGTCTGCTCCAGTCGGTGATAAATGAATGGCTTGAACAATTCGAGAGCCATCTTTTTGGGCAGACCGCACTGGTGGAGCTTTAGTTCGGGACCAACCACGATGACCGAACGGCCGGAGTAGTCGACGCGCTTCCCAAGAAGGTTCTGCCGGAATCGTCCTTGCTTGCCTTTCAGCGTGTCGGAGAGCGACTTCAGCGGACGGTTGTTGGCGCCGCGCAGCACGCGGCCACGACGTCCGTTATCGAACAGGGCGTCGACCGCCTCCTGCAACATACGCTTTTCGTTGCGCACGATGACTTCGGGAGCGTGCAGGTCCATCAGCTTCTTCAAGCGGTTATTACGGTTGATGACTCGCCGATACAGGTCGTTCAGATCAGAGGTTGCGAAGCGGCCGCCATCGAGTGGAACCAGGGGACGAAGCTCGGGCGGAATGACCGGAATGACGTCGAGGATCATGCAGTGCGGCTTGTTGCCGCTCTTGCGGAAGGCCTCAACAACTTTCAGACGCTTGGCATACTTGAGTCGCTTTTGCAGCGAGCTCTCATTCTTCATCTTCTCGCGCAGTTCCGTCGCGAGTGTGTCGGTCTCGACGCGCTTGAGCAATTCTTTAATCGCTTCGGCGCCCATCATGGCCTTGAATCCTGCCGGACGGTACTGCTGGTCGAGTTCGCGGAACTTGGCTTCGTCTTTAATGACTTCGCGCTCTTTTACGGGAGCGTCCCCAGGTTCGACCACGACGTAGGCTTCGAAATAGAGCACAGACTCAAGATCGCGCAGCGAGATGTCGAGCAGGTGGCCGATACGGCTGGGCAATCCTTTAAAGAACCACACGTGCGAGCAGGGCGACGCCAGCTCGATGTGGCCAAGCCGCTCGCGGCGGACTTTGGAAAGAGTAACTTCGACGCCGCACTTGTCGCAGATCACGCCGCGGTGCTTCATGCGCTTGTACTTGCCGCAGAGGCACTCCCAGTCGGTGACTGGTCCGAAGATGCGGGCGCAGAACAATCCATCGCGCTCGGGTTTGAAGGTGCGGTAGTTGATGGTCTCGGGCTTGGTGACTTCGCCATGCGACCAGCTCCGGATTTTTTCCGGAGAGGCCAGGCTGATGCGAATAGCATCGAAGTCCGCGATCACATTTGCCATTTCAAATGGGCTCGAACGAAACAAGGTGTTCCTCCGCTTCCTGCGGTTCTGACGCGTCCGCTTACGGAGCTCTGAAACAAGTACCCAGTATCCGGTACCCAGTGAACTTTCGCCTCTTCATGCGGCATTGAGCTCGTATGCCGCAGTGGCGTCAAATCAAGAATGTCTCAATCTCTTCGCATCTCCTCAGCCCCGGCATCCGCATCAGCTGTAACTGAGTACTGGGTACCGGGCACTGAGTACTGCCTTTAATCTGCTGCCGCGCTCGCCGTAGGCTTTCTCTCCGACGCCTTGATCAACTCGACGTCGAGACAGAGCGACTGCAACTCGCGGATCAGCACGTTGAACGATTCCGGCACACCGGGCTCCATGGCAGCTTCACCCTTGACGATGGCCTCGTAGATCTTGGTTCGGCCATAAACGTCGTCGGACTTTGCCGTCAGCAGCTCCTGCAGAATGAATGCCGCACCGTACGCTTCCAGCGCCCAGACTTCCATTTCTCCGAAGCGCTGTCCGCCGAACTGCGCCTTGCCGCCCAGAGGCTGCTGGGTGATAAGTGAGTACGGGCCGATGGAGCGAGCGTGAATCTTGTCGTCCACCAAGTGCGACAGTTTCAGCATATAGATGTAGCCCACTGTGACCGGCTGTTCAAACTTCTCTCCGGTCATGCCGTCGCGAAGATTCGTCTTGCCCGAGGTCGGCAACCCGGCGTGTTCGAGCAACGCCTTGATCTCGCCTTCCTTGGAGCCGTCGAATACCGGCGATCCCATGAACACGCCTTTGGTGAGCGTGGGAGCCACCGATTCCAGCTCTTCGTCGCTCATCTCGGCGATGATGTCGGCGAGCTGCGAGTCCTTGAACAAGGCCTTCAACTCCCGACGGATCGCCTCGGTGCGAGTGTTCTCCTTGAGAAGATTCGTGATCTTCTCGCCGAGAACAAAGCCGGCCCATCCCAGGTGGGTTTCGAGAATCTGGCCCACGTTCATACGGGATGGCACGCCGAGGGGGTTGAGAACGATTTCCACGGGCGTTCCGTCTTCGAGGTACGGCATATCCTCTTCCGGCAGAATGCGCGCGATGACGCCCTTGTTGCCGTGACGGCCGGCCATCTTGTCACCGACACTCAGCTTGCGCTTCATGGCGATGTAGACCTTGACCAGCTTGATCACGCCCGGCGGCA
>Ga0070735_10000233_pt1 | contig 67774 bp, 45 predicted proteins | sample Coa_R1_FD_66443 | JGI IMG/M metagenome (GOLD analysis project Ga0070735, IMG submission 66443) | Surface soil microbial communities from Centralia Pennsylvania, which are recovering from an underground coalmine fire - Coalmine... | ecosystem: Environmental > Terrestrial > Soil > Unclassified ...
AGGACAGAGGTGTCGCGTCCTATTCCTGAGGTGCCGCCTGTGACCACTGCAACTTTGCCATCCAATGCGATTGCCATTTCATTTCCTCGAGCGTCGCTTCTTGCCGATCAGAGTTTGGTAACTCTGAAAATCTCCCGTAAACTTTTAAGGGAATACCTTCACTGAGAGGAGCGCCGGGTGTCAAGCGATCTGACGCAATTATGCCTTCGGAAATAGAGATCACAGCGGATCGACTTGTGGGCACGTGGAGTCTGGTGCGCGCGACGAGCACGACAGCAGCGGGAGACAGAAATCAGAATCCGTATGGCGCGAGCCCGTCCGGTCTTCTGACATATTCTGCTAGTGGGAGAGTGATGGCTCTCATCAGCTTCGGCGGACGCAAACCGCTCTCCGTGCGGGCTAAGGCAGAAGAAAAAGCCGACGCATTTGACACATTTCTCGCTTATGCCGGCAGATATTCCCTTCTCGGCAACCGAGTGACTCATCACGTTGAAGTTTCATCCATTCAGAACTACGTGAATAGAGATCTGGTGCGAACGGTCACTTTCGAGAACGATCGGATGACGTTAGTGACTCCTCCGACACCCGTAAATGGAAAAGTTCAGACTCTTGAGCTGACCTGGCAACGCGCCCCTGAAAGCTAACTAGTCAAATTGTGACTGGAAGAGTCGTCAAACCTCGAAAGCCGAATGTGGAAGCCCACTGTGGCCGCGCGGTTGCCAGCTTCATATTCGGAAATGTTTGCACGAGCTTCTGAATTGCGATTTGTCCCTCCAGACGCGCGAGTTGAGCCCCGATGCAGAAATGGATACCGGCGCTGAAAGCCAAGTGCTGGTTATTGAGCCTGCCTAAATTCAATTGATTGGGCTGATCGAATTGCTTGGGATCCCGATTGGCAGCTCCCAACATGCATAGGATTGTCCAACCTTTTGGAATTCTCTGCCCACAGATTTCAATATCTTCTTTGAGTACGCGAGCGGTGAATTGCACAGGACTCTCGAAACGAAGAAGTTCTTCCACTCCCGAACGGATCATTTCTGGCTTCTCTCTCAGTTCTGTCAGCTGATCTGGATTTCGTAACAGGCTGTACATCCCATTGCCAATCAGATTTCTGGTTGTCTCGTGGCCGGCAAACAGCAATGACACGCATTGTGCATAGAGCTCTTCTTCAGTCAGGACATCGCCGCCTTCCTCGATGTCAATGAGAAGGCTGATTAGATCCGTTCCTTTGTTTTGCCTTCTTTCCGCAACCGTTTTCCGGAAAAAGTCCGTCAATTCAATTAGCGCATCCTGTGCGGCACGCGATTCTTCGACCGTGCGATTCGGATTCCCTCGGAATACAGCAATCGCTCGCGATGCATTGACGAACGTGCCGTGAAGTGCCTCGGGTACACCTAGCAATTCGGAGATGATTCGCACCGGCATTGGGTTTGCGAATTCGCTCATCAGGTCGATCTCCGAGGCGCCCTGAACGCGGTCCAGCATCCGCTGAACAATGGCCTCAGCTTGAGGACGCAATCCCTCGACAGCGGCGGGTGAAAATCCTTTGTTGAGCAATTTGCGCAAGCGCGTATGCTCCGGAGGATCCATGAAAATAAGCCATAAGCTTAGAAAATGCGCCAATTGGCCAAACTCCGCTTGCTTGCTGAGGGGCAGCGACAGCAACATCTGTTTGGCGCGTTTGGCTGAAAGCCTCGGATCCTTCGCAATTGCAGAACACTCGGCGTGGCTGAAAACTGCCCAAACCGCCCATTTTCCCCCAACATCGACGTAATGCACAGGGCCTTCCTTGTGCAGACGGGCGTACGTCGGGTACGGGTCTTGCAGGACCTCGTCGCTAAAGACGACCTTCTTTTGGGCGTCGCTAATCTTGGGCAACTTCCTTCACCTCGTCGGACGTAGATTTCGGGGGAGAATTCTAGAATGTCGAGTTTAACACTGGACTCACGTTCCTCAGTCGAAACGAAGCTGCTTATTGTGCAATGATGAATCCTCTTTGGGACCTCGGATGAGCACGTTACAGAGAATCTCGCATGTCGTGAGAGTGTGGGCAGAGAAGTCGCCAGAGCATCCGGCTTTGGTCGAACCATCCTGCACTTGGACGTACAAGCAATTACACGCCGAAATTGAGGGCGCAAAGAAGTGGCTGACCGACTCTGGTGTCAGGCCTGGCGACCGAGTAATGCTAGTTTGCGAGAACTCTCGCGCATTAGTGGCGTTGCTTTTTTCTTTGACGGAACTCGATGCGTGGCCGGTACTTGTAAATGCTCACCTCGCGGCAGAAGAGATCGACAAAATTCGCGAGCACAGTGGACCGCGAAGAGTCATTTACACAACGAGCATTTCGCCGGCAGCAACGAAGCACGCGAAACGAGACGACGCGGTGATCACGGAGATCGGGGGGCTAGGTGCAATCGGCCTCGGTGCGCTGCACGAAGGAACGAAACCAGAGTCAGTGGAATCTGGAAGCCAGGATAATGTGGCGGCGATGATTTATACATCGGGTACGACGGGTATGCCCAAAGGAGTGATGCTGAGCCACAGAAACCTTCTCTTCATGGCAGAAGGAGCAGCGAACATAAGATCGGTTGTCCCCGAGGATCGAGTTTTTGGTGTACTTCCGATGTCCCACGCCGTGGGGCTGTCCGTCGTGTTGCTAGGGACATTGCTGAAGGGAGCGACACTGTATTTGGCTCCACGCTTTGATCCGATTTCAGGAGCCACTTTCTTAATCAAAGAACGTATCACGATTTTTCTGGGCGTACCGGCGATGTTCGTCCAACTCCTCCAATACGCGAAGCTGCGCGGGTTCTCGTCCCTGCGCTGCCCAGATCTTCGCATCATTTCTTCATCAGGTGCGCCTCTTCAGCAAAGCGTGAAAACGGCAACCGAAAACCTGATGGGTCTGGTGCTGCACAATGGCTATGGCGTAACTGAGTGCTCCCCCACCATTGCCCAGACGAGGATTGACGAACCGAGATTTGATGTGTCGGTAGGTCGCGTATTCCCTGGAGCACAAGTCAAGATCGTCGGGCCCGATGGAAATCCTGTTCCTGACGGCGAAGTCGGGGAACTGCGAGTCCGTGGGCCAAACGTTATGAAGGGATACTACAACGCGCCCGAAGAGACCGCGGCCGTGATCGATTCAGGAGGATGGTTTAACACGCGGGACCTGGCAAAAATCGAAAACGGAAATCTCTTTATCGTGGGCCGCGCCAAAGAATTGATTGTGCATCTTGGGTTGAATGTCTATCCGATTGAGGTAGAAGCCGTGTTAAATACCCATCCTGCTGTTCTCCGGTCCGCCGTAATCGGCCGGCCAATCCAGGGGGACGAGCAGATTCTGGCCTTTGTGCAACTCAGCGAGGGAGCGTCCGTCACGACGAACGAACTTGGTGCCTACGCCGCGACACATTTGGCTACATACAAGCGTCCGTCCAAGATTGTCATCGTTCCAGAGCTGCAAACGACGCCGACCGGCAAGGTTGTAAAGGCCGGACTTGCAAAACTGTTGCCCGAGCCCTCCCCTGCGCAATGAAACAAGAGAATCTTCTGCGAACACCGGCCTGAAGGTAAGGAAAAAAACAACTACCCTGGTCCGTGAATCTGAGAATGGCAGGCGTTGCAAAGTGTAATCAGGTTTTCCTCTGCGTCAGCTCCGGATTGGCTGCGGAACTGTTGATGGTGGACTTCCAGGTTCTGCATCGAACCGCAACATTGGCAGCGCCAGTCGTCCCGGCGAAGAACTCGTTGCCGCAACGCGTAGTAGGATTGAGGATCAAGTTCAACCCGAGGCTGTTTCGGTCGAATGAGCGTCATGTTGCGGTGTGGGGAATGTTTTTCAAGAACGACTGTTTTTGCTCTTCGGGTAAATACTGAAAGAATCGCATCATCGAGAAGAGCAAAGTTTCCGGGTCCCCATTGTCCAGATTCGCTCCTGCGGGAAAGTCCGCACAGATCATCTCCAGACAATAGCCTCGCGAGCGGTCGCTGCCCAGCATCAGGGCTGCTGTCTCAATCGCGCGATCAATCACTGGAACCTGGCTCTCGTACAGCTTGAAGTAGACAATCTCCCACGGCTCCGTTATCTTTCCCGTCAGTTCCCGCTCCACCGCCTGCTGAAAATCCTCCTTCGATAGCTCACCGGCCTTGTGCAACCAGGTTGCACAATCGAAGTGCTGTCGGTCCCGCCGTGCCAGCTTGGCCAATTCGATCCCTTTGGCCCAGCCCACCTTCTCCAGTGCCTTCCTCGCCTGCGGTGGGGTTCTCGTGGATTGACATCAGGTAGTACGCCTTCCTTCGAGACTCTGAGAACCTTCTCAGCAAAAATTCATCGAAGACTTCATACCCTCCACGCGCCAGTACTGTCCCACCCGCACCTCGCACAGGTACCGTCCGAGCTCCACGAACTTGGTGTCGCGCTCCGTCTCCTTCCGTTGTTCCCACGCCAGAATCTCGTCAATCTTCGCCAACACAAACAAGGCGCGCATGTGATTGAATTTTGGCGGCATCGGGGGATTCCTAGTAATTAAGCTCGTCAAGCCAACCAAAGTCTTCTGCTCCTGGACGTCGGACCAGACTGACGTCAACCATCTCTTGGCGCCCAGACACAATCCCAAGTACGGGCAGGTGCTGCAGGGATTCTGCGGGAAGCGAATGCCGCGGTGAGGCATGAACTCGGCCGACTCGATTCGGCGGATCGTGGCTTCGGCCAGGTGACCAAATTCCTGGCGTTGTTCCTCGGTAATCGTCGTTCGCAGGTATTGGATCTCGACGAATCGCTTGCGAACGAACACCACCTGAGCCACTTCGGCAATTCCAGTGATCCGCGAATAGCAGACCAACTGAGGATCCAGAGCGAGCATTCCCGCAGGTTCGTCGGAGTAGCGGTGCGCGGAAGTTTTCCATTCCAGAAGACATCACCTGCCGTCGAGTTCTCCAATGCCATCGATGTAGGCGACGAAGTCATTCTTCCCGACTTGGCGATTGAACTTGATCTGCAGGTCTCGTTGCGGCTGGGCGATCCGGATGCGGTCATCCTGACAGAAGCGGATGAGCAGCATGATGCCTTGCTCGAGCATACGATCCCAGGTGTCACGATCGGAAAACTGGAGGTTCTGGTCTTTGCAGGCCGACCACTCGCGAAACAGGGCGTCTCCCGGATCTTCGCTTCGAAAGTACGCTGCCAGAGCCAATTCGAAGGCAGGCCCGAAGAGCATTGCTGCCCGTGTGTCCTTCTCCTTCCATCCGTCGAGATAGCGATGCCGGTATCGTCGCGGGCAGGTTAGATACTGACTGATCTGGGTGTAGCTGTAGGTCATCAAGCCACCTGCGAGTTGTCGAGATTCGCGGGGGAGAGTTCTTCCCAGCGGCCAGCAGGGGCGAAGCCGTCGAAGCGGAGCAGGGAAGCACCGTTAAAGACGATGTGACTGATCTTCACCACGCCCGTGAGCCCAACGAGTTGACGCTCATCGACCTCGTCGCGACCAAGCAACTCGGCGTCGTAGCCAAAGTCACGCAGGAACCAGTTCAGCTTCCACAAGGCTTTCGGATTGCAGTAGAGCCGACTCGAAATGACGCGGTCGGCAAACCTTTGCGGCTCGAGAATGACCATACTCATGGTGTAGTAAGGCTTCTGCGCCTGCCGACGGAAATAGGCTTTTTGCACCCGAACCAGAAAGATTCCGTCTGGAACCTGGTCGGCAGCACAGCGATCGGCGGCGTTCAACCCGGTGATCTGTCGCTTCATGCGGCACCTTCTTTCTGCCCGGGATAGCTGTTGAGCTGGCAGAGCAGGGCATTGCGATCTTTCTCGGCCCAGTCGGACAGGTGCGCTAGGAAGTTCTCGACTTGATCGCGGGTCGCATCGCGCAAGGTCTTCACCCCGCAGAAGTCGACGGCATAGGACTTGACGAGGTTGGGATCCAGCCCATGCTGGCGGATGACCTGGCACAGACGATCACGGACGGTGCGATTGCCGTCCCCGTTGGCCGCTTGTGGGAGTTTCTTCGAGTCTGGGGCGGGCTCAGTTTGTCGGTCGAAAGAGCCGATTTCCTCGACCGAGCAGATACCGATGCCGTAAGCCTTGCGGAGCGCACGATTGACCGCTCGCGTTTCAGCCACGCGCATCTCGGCGCCATGGACTAAGACGGAGACATTGGAAGGATCGGCATCACCGTAGCCAGTGAACCCCCGGCAGGTCTTTGACTTGTACACTGTGGCTTCAAATGCCCAGCGATGGGTGGAGGGATCTGAGAATTCTGGCACTGGCTTGACATGGATGCCGGAACAGCGATTGTATTTCGCAATTCGTACGAGACCCGTGTGGGTGACATACCAACGCCCATTTAGCAGAATCAAGTCGCCCATCACAATAGAGACTCCAAACTGAATCGACAGCTCTCGGAGGCCCAAGAAAAGAAATTCGTTGAGCGTAGTACCCCAAAGCCGCTTTGCTTCTCTACGATTGAGTCTTACGAGTTTCTGACGCGTTGAACACTGTGATTTCATTGATAAGACCTCTGTACAGGTAGTGTAATGCTACCATAACGACACCATTATTGGAGGAATTTTTTTAATGCTTCTTCTGAGACCGACCGATAATCCGCTCCGCTGACTCTACCGCTGCATTCGCAACGAAGCTGCTGACGCTCCTGCGTTCTGATGCAGCAGCCTGGTCAATAAGCGCTCGTTCTTCTTCCGTGAGATAAACAAAAGTTTTCCTTCCCAACGGCTGTCCTGACCGGCGGCGAGATTTCGGTGAAGATGTTTTCTTCATGACTAAAATGTACTCCGAAGAAATGGCGAAGGCAGTGTCGCTTTCGGTTCACGATATTCCTCTGTTGAGAGCGCGGATACGAGAATTGCCGCTTAAAGGTGGCATTGAGGAGTAGTACAAACCGAGTCCGGACTATGTTCGCCGGTTATTGACGCGCCCGGCGACTAAGGGTAAATGGATTTTTGGTTCTCATCGAATCAGGAGCGCCTTTCGGGTTCGTGCAATCCCCTTGGGAAGTCGACCATCTGATCCTGTATTGGGCGCCATATCAACACGTTACGCAGGTAAAGTAGAAGTACCTCTTCAGGAACATGGTGACGGCTTTCTATTGGTCGAAGAAGCGGTTTTTCGTTCCGCTCTGCCACTTCCTTGCATCGTGGGCAGTTGAACAAAATGGAAATATATGGAGGACGCTATGCCTGAAACCATCGAAAAACGATCGCCGGCACTCGACGAAAGGCGCCCCGTGACAGATCGGCTCGCCATTCCCTCCGAGAAAAGGCTGAAGGCTAATCGGGAAAACGCCAGGAAATCAACTGGTCCGCGGACACAAAGGGGCAAGGCGTACAGCCGGAGGAACGCAATCAAGCACGGGCTCTTTGCAAGGCCTGCCATAGATTTTCTCCTTCAAAACGAACGGTGGTCCGAATATAGGAACTGCTCGAGGACTTACGCGCGCACTACAAGCCTATTGGACGAGCGGAGGAGTTCGAAGTTGAGCGCATCGCCCAGAACTGGTGGAGACTCAAGCGGGCTCATCGGTACGAGAACGCTGCAAACCGCGTTGCAATCCGTGATGTCGCCGGAAAAGAATTAGCGAGGCAGTACGAGTTTTGTGACGAGCAAGATCGGGAAGAAAAGAACTTTATTCTCCAACTACAAGAGTTGAGCGATCAGATTGAAGCCACAAATCAGGTTCCCAACGATTTGAGGGAAAAACTCCTTGCGATCAGGACCGAGTTCGGGCCGATGTGGCCGTTGATAGAAATTGCCGCCGAAGAGTTTTTTAAGGATCCGCGTTTTGCAAGCTTGGCCGAAGAATAAAGCGGGACGGAGCGTCCTCAGGGGTTGGCCCTCGCTATGATCGCACTCGCCAAATTCTCCGTCGAACCTACGAGCGAGATGAGAAGAGCGAACGTGAGAGAGTTGGCATACGACCAGCACGCCATCGCGAACAGCGACGCTCTCGACAAGATCATTCGATACGAGGCATCGATCGACCGTAACCTGAGCCGCACCCTGGATCGCCTTGAGCGGTTGCAAAGTCGTCGCAGGGAAGAATGAGTTCGTCCGCCTCGATAGTTCCTCCCACTCGAGGGTCCTGACACCAGTTTGTGGTCGGATTTGAAGCAGACCTCTTCGTCCGCTTCGTGCTTTCCTTTCACGATTCTCTTCAAGTTTTGTCTCCAAACGCCCTGCTCAGCGACAAATCGCAGATGGCTTAGTCTTGGCCAATCGGGCGGGCTTCTTGGTGCAGGCCTTGATTATTAAGCAATAACGCCGTATCCTTTAATAACGTAGAAGCTTATTAAAGGAACCCTTCATAACGCGAGTGGTCACTGAAAACAAGTCGAGGCTGGGGACTTACGTCACAACCACGGTCACTGGAGAGAGTGCGAGCCTTCATCCCGCCTGGGCTTCCTCCCAATCCGCCTGTGGAATTGGCGAGCCTGTACCAGCATCTTGACCGAGCCAACCAGGCACTAGGCCGACTCGATGGCCTGACCACGTTGCTCCCCGACACCAAATTCTTCCTATACCTCTATATCCAGAAAGAAGCCCTCCTGTCGTCGCAGATCGAAGGGACGCAATCGTCGTTTTCGGATCTATTGCTGTTTGAAAATGACTCGGAACCCGGAGTTCCCATTGATGATGTCGAGGAGGTCTCAAACTACGTGGCGGCGATGCAGCATGGGCTTCGACGGATCGCGGGGGGCTTCCCTCTCTCGCTCCGGCTGATTCGCGAAATTCATACCATCCTCTTGCGCGGCGGGCGTGGGGCCAATAGAACACCAGGCGAATTCCGGCGGTCGCAAAACTGGGTCGGAGGGACTCGTCCCGGCAATGCTACGTTTGTTCCGCCTCCGCCAGAACGATTGATGGAGTGTCTGGACAGTCTTGAGCGTTTTTTTCACGACGAGAAACACAAGCTACCCATCCTGGTCGAAGCCGGATTGATTCATGTGCAGTTCGAGACGATCCACCCGTTTCTAGACGGAAACGGCAGACTCGGTCGGTTGTTGATCACACTCCTGCTTTGTTCTAAAGGAGCATTGCGAGAGCCTCTCTTGTACCTCAGCCTGTACTTCAAGACGAACCGCGAGCGGTACTACGACCTGCTTCAGCGTGTACGAACAGAAGGTGCCTGGGAAGAATGGCTGACTTTTTTTCTCGAAGGGACGGAGATCACGGCGCGCTCGGCCGCTGATGCCGCAAAACAGATTCTGACGCTCTTTGCAAAAGATCGGGACCATATTCAGACAATCGGACGCGCAGCGTCTTCTGCACTGCGTGTTCATGAGTACATGCAGAAGAAACCTCTGGCAGTTATCGGCGCCGTCTCCGACGAGCTTAAGCTATCCATTCCCACGGTGACGGTTGCCCTGGATCACCTAGTTCGCCTAGGCATAGCCAAGGAGGTCACGGGAAAACGACGAGCCCGTGTCTTCGGATATTCACGTTATCTGAAGATCCTGAGTGAGGGGACAGAACCCCTTAAGCAGTAGCAGCGAACTTTGTCATTCCTCATTCGAATTGTAGTGCGACGCAGGCCGAACGAGATCGAACCCCGTTCGAGCTTGTGCGAAGAACATCCGAATCAGCTCGGGCGTATCGCACTGACCTAAGCCGAAGGCTTAGGGATGGTGTCTCTCTGTCTTTTCTCCCTGCCTTCCCTGGACGCGTGCTTGCAGTTAAGGCGCGCGAGCAGCCGGAACCGGGAACTCTTCAAGTTCGATGGATAAAACTGTTCAGCATTACACTTCATTCTTGGCATAAGTGAGAGTCATGCGTGTCCGCACATCAACAACTTGTAAAATGAGATTATGGCCCTGTTGTCGAAAAATGGGCATGGGGCGCTCTCGCAGGATGCCGATGACCGAACGCGCCCCGTTCCGCGAACAGCAGATGCCCGTCCTGCCCTCGTCCAGCATATTTTTTCGACGAACCGAACTTTAATCGCCTTTAACCCCTCTTTCAAACATGCACGCCCCATCGCATCCGAAGGAGCTTTCGCCCCCCGACCAAACTCTTCTTGTCCTCCTGGCCCAGGCCGGCGACCGGGCCGCCCTGGAACAACTCCTCCGTAACAGCCATGCGCCGCTGCGCCGCTACATCACCCCCTTGGCTGGCGCCGATCTCGCCGACGACATTCTCCAGGAGACTTCAATCCAAATTTTCCGTAAGCTTCGGTTCTTGCGCGAGCCCGCTGTCTTCCATGCCTGGGCTCTCCGTATCGCCTCGCGCATCGCTATCAGCCACCTCAAACGCGCCCACCGCTGGCAACCCCTCGGCGAGTCTCCACTCGGAACTTTAACTCCCAATCCCGACCTTGGCGGGCTACCCGATGCCGCCTTCTTGTCTCTTCTCGACCACGTCTCGCCCGCCAGCCGAGCAGTCCTCCTTCTTCACTACCAGCACGATCTTTCGCTAGAGGAAACCGCAGCTATTCTCGACATTCCTGTCGGCACCGCCAAGTCACGTCTTCATTATGGAGTCGCGACACTTCGCAAACATCTCACTCTCGAAAGGAAACCAATATGAGTCCCGAATTCCAACAGCCCAACTCCGAAAATACGAACGCCGAAATCACCTTCGTCCAACAGGCCCTTGCAGCCGCAGACAGATCGGAACGCCTCTCTCGAATCATCGTCGTCGTGCTTGGCATTCTCGCCGTCGTCGCTTTCGTCTGGATGCACCTCCACATGTTCCCGCTGGAAACTCTGGGTGGGCTATTGCATTCGTTGCTTCGCGTCGATCTCTTTTTCCTTGTCGTTATTTTCGCCCTCACCATGTATCTTCGGCATGCCATCAATGAAAACACCCGCATCATCCTTCGGGCGCTTGACAACACGCGCAATCGCTAACTTCACCGCAGACGAGAGCGCGGACCGCCCCGGTCCGCGCTCACGCTTGTGCATGTGATTCGTATTCGCCCAACCCAGAATTTGACGATGTGCGTGATCTTTACCACGCCCGTTAGCCCAACGAGTGGGCGCTCATCGACTTCGTCGCGACCAATCAGCTCGGCGTCGTAGCCAAAGTCACGCAGGAACCAACTCAGTTTCCAGAGCGCTTTCGGATAGCAGAAGAGCCGACTCGATATGACACGGTCGGCAACCCTTTCCCGATTTTCATCAGGCTTCGCCTCATACCTTGTTGTGCCCACCTCACAGCGGATTGGTTAAAGTCGGAATTCTCCTGTCTCCACTGCGGCGGCCCCGGTGCCGGTTCGAGTGATAGATCAAAGATATGCGCGTCTCTATTAAATCTATGTCAATAGACATACTATACTATGACAACGAATTTGCAAAACGAAGCCAAGAAGTCGCTTGTTATCAGCAGATTTTATTTTCTAATCGGATCCGGAGAAGTCGCACAGGCGACAGCACTAAACGCTAGCCGATTGCACCTACCCACACGTTCTTGATTTGCGGAGGATGCAGCAATGTTTGCATGACCACGCAATACTGTTCGGTTTTCTGCTGAAGAGCGCTTAACTGCTCCTGCGTGGCCTGCGGCGCACGGACGTCAAAATTGACCCGAATACTTTCAAATCCGACCGGTACGGTTTTGGACATCCCCAATGTCCCTTGCAAGTCCAGATCTCCCTCAACGGTCACCTCGATATTTTCAGTGGGTATTCCCATGGCGGCGGCTACCATTTGGCAAGTGATCTGCGCGCAAGCGGCCAATGCCCCGAGCAGCAGATCCCCGGAGCAGGCGCCAGCGCCACTTCCCCCCACGCCTTTGTGCGCCTGGGCGTTATAGATGGCCCGACCGAGGTCGACCGAACAAGAGATGGGCACGTCCGTTTTTCTGCCGTGCGCCACGAGAGTGATCCTGGAACTGGACGGAGCTTGCCGATATGCGTCTTTCAAAGGTCGCTGTAGCGATCTGATATCCATTAGATTCCTCTCAAATCCCGGTCATTATATATGCGCATTCACTGGCAGAGCGCGCCTGGCTTATTTTGCTGAATGTGCTCCCACCCTTCGTTGTTTCCTGAAGAGTGGGAGCGCGTTGGGGACATTCAACCTTGTTGTTTTGGATAGATCGAGATTGGTCTAGTTCGCAGATGCAAGAAGCGTGAACTCTTGCACTGCGAGATTTTGTGCCTGCAGTTCTTTTTCGATTCTGCTAGGGCGCAACTGGTAGCTCATTCTCCCCTCACGCTTGACACCAGACAGGAAGTACCGGTCGCCGTATCGGTGAAATACATAAGCCGTTTCCCGGTTCGCCTTCGACGGTTCATTCAGAATAGGAAAGGCTTGGACGTGCTGCTTCCCGCTCCTGATCGAGAGCAATGTTTGTCCAGTCCCCACAACTTGGATTACGCATTCTCCGGCCGGCATCGTCTGGCCGTTCACGACGAAGGCAAACGGGACCTGTGCCTTGAGTGTGATGGTGGACATCTGCGCGTTTGCCAATGCCGTCAACCCGGCGAACATCAGAGTCAAAATCGTTGCGGTTTGCTTTTTCGTCGTCATTTGAGTGTCTCCTTTGCGAAAGATTTTGGAGGCTTGCCTTCTGGGCTTCTGGCCAAGGCCGAGCCTCATTCCTCTATCTAGTAAGGCGGGAACTGACCTGAAAAAACCGCACAGACAAATAAAAAAGTTGCGCCAGCAACCGTTCCTTGCACGCTCTGGCTAGGATTTTTGCCTGTTTTCGTTGTAATGTATTGACACTTCGGGGGATCGATGGGGCTGCCTTCTAGTCATGCGATCACGGGCCTGCTCAAGGCCTGGAGTGGTGGAGACGACGAGGCCCTCGAAAAGCTCACGCCGATGGTGTACCGGCAACTGCACCAGATCGCTCGACACTATATGGGTGGCGAACGCTCCGGCCACACGCTGCAGGCCACAGCCCTGGTCAACGAAGCCTATCTACGGTTAGTCGATTGCACAAAGGTGAACTGGCAGGATCGTGCGCATTTCTTCGCCGTTTCGGCAAATTTGATGCGGCGCATTCTCATCGATTTTGCCCGCTCGCGGGGTTACCTGAAACGGGGTGGCGCCGTTGCGCACATTGCCCTGGACGAGGCTCCTCCGCTCTGCAATGAACCCGACGTGAATCTGGTGGCCTTAGACGATGCTTTAAAGGCATTGGCTGCAATTGATGAGAGGAAAAGCAAAGTTGTAGAGCTGAAATTTTTTGGCGGGTTGAGTGTTGAAGAAACTGCCGCGGTCTTACATATTTCCAGCGATACCGTGATTCGGGACTGGCAATTCGCCAAACTCTGGCTTTTGCGGGAGTTGAGCCGCGAAGGGGTGAGCGATGAAGTCTGAGGTTTGGCATCGCGTCGAAAAACTCTGTCAGCAGGCGTTGGAGCTTGAGGAAGGTCGACGCCCCGAGTTTCTCCGATCCGCTTGCGGAGGGGACGACGGGTTGCGCCATGAAGTGGAGTCGCTGCTGGCTCACGAGAAGAAGGCTGAGCAATTCATTGAATCTCCTGCTCTGGAAGTGGCAGGCAAAATCCTTGCTAAGCAAGCCTCCAAAGAGGCGTGGAAGAACATCATCGGCAGTACGGTTTCACATTACCGAGTAATTGAAAAGCTTGGCGGGGGAGGAATGGGCATTGTTTACAAAGCAGAGGACACCGACCTCGGTCGCCTTGTTGCTCTTAAATTCTTGTCCGACGACGTAGCGCACGACTCTCAGGCTCTCAGTCGCTTCCAGCGCGAAGCTAGGACTGCCTCGGCGCTGAACCATCCGAACATTGTGACCATTTACGAACTTGGGCACCTGAACGGCACCCACTATATCGCAATGGAGATGATTCGCGGTGAGACGCTGCGTGCCCAGATTGCTTCCGGGCCACTGCCATTTCGCAAGGCCATCGCCATCGCAACCCAGATTGCGGACGCGCTGGCGAAAGCGCATGAGACTGGCCTTGTGCATCGTGATCTGAAGCCTGAAAACCTGATGGTTGCCGAGGATGGCACGGCCAAGATTCTCGATTTTGGTTTGGCGAAACTCCGCGAACGCCCTCTCGATTCGGAAAGCCCGACCATAGTCGGTTCGATCACCGACCCTGGAACTGTGATGGGGACGCTCGGCTACATGTCGCCCGAGCAGGCAAACGGCGGCGATGTGGATTTTCGGTCCGATCAATTTTCGTTTGGTGCAGTGCTCTACGAAATTGTCCACGGCCACGCCGCGTTCCCAGGAAACGGCAGGGCTGAAATCATGGCGGCCATCCTCCGCGATCACCCCGAGCGCTTGCCCGCAGCAAAACTGCAGGCGCCGGCACCTTTCTTCTGGATCTTGGAGCGGTGCCTGGCCAAAGATCCGAATCAGCGCTATGCATCGACTCGAGACTTGGCGCGGGATCTGGCCACAGTTCGGGAGTTGCGCATTGATGCACCGCCGCGCCCCATCGTCGCTCGACAAAGCAATATGCCCGTGCAGCGCACGGCCCTCATTGGGCGTGAAAGAGAACTCGAGAATCTTCGCGAGCTTCTGAATCGCGAGGACGTGAGGCTTGTGACCTTGACGGGACCTGGTGGAATCGGCAAAACGCGGCTCGCCGTGCAGGTAATCTCAGAAATAGAGGATGGGTTTTGTGGTCGTGTATGTTTCGTTCCGCTCTCCGCCGTTGCTGGAAACGAGGCGCTGACTTCAGCCACTACCCAAGCAATTGGACTGCGCGAAGTGCCGGGTGAATCGTTGCGCGAGACCTTGCGGGAATATGTGCGCGGACTGACCCAGCCGCTGCTGCTCTTGCTGGACAATTTTGAGCACCTAATTTCGGCGAGCGGCGAGATTGCGGACTTGCTTACTTTGAACGCGAATCTCACTGTTATTGTGACCAGCCAGGCGCCGCTTCACGTCTATGGCGAGCACGAATTTCCTGTCCCGCCCTTGGGCGTGCCCGATATGAGATCTACGTCGAGCACTGCCAAGGCTCTATCGCATTTCCCGGCAGTCGCGCTCTTTCTGGAGCGGGCAAAAGCTATAAAGCATGACTTCACAATCACGAAAGAAAATGCGGCCGCGATTTCTGCAATCTGTACGCGTCTGGACGGTCTACCGCTTGCTATTGAGCTTGCGGCATCGCGGATAAAGCTGCTTTCGCCGGCGATCTTGCAAGTTCGCCTGGAATCTTCGTTGAATCTGCTAACGGGAGGTGCGCGTGATCTGCCGCTGCGGCAACAAACGCTTCGCGGCACCGTGAACTGGAGTTATAGCCTTCTTAACCCTGCGGAGCAAAGCTTGTTTCGACGACTTTCTGTGTTCATTGGCGGTTGTACGTTGGAGGCCGTGGAAGCGGTATGCGACACGAAAAGCGATCTTGGTCTGGATGTGCTGGATGGAATGGCCTCGATGGTTGACAAGAGCCTGATCCAGCAAATTGAGCACCCGGGAGCAGAAACGCGTTTCGTGATGCTCTCGACAATTCGGGAGTATGCCCTCGAACGTCTGACCGAAAGCGGCGAAGAATTTGCGACGCGCCGCTCTCATGCCGCCTATTACGTTGTGCTTGCAGAGGAGTGCGGCGAGGATTTGAGTACTCGTCCCGAGTGGGCCGAGCGGTTCGATCTCGAGCATGAAAATTTTCGCCAAGCGCTGGAGTTTCTGATCAGAAGTGGCGATGCCGACTGGGGCATGCGGCTCGGATCCGCCCTGTTTCACTTCTGGGAAATGCGGGAGCACTTTGCCGAGGGGCGAGCATTGTTGGGCAGGCTGCTCAAATTACCAGGCGCAGTCCAGCTTAAAATGCGTGCTCGACTGCTACTCTGTGCGGCCGTTATCGAGAGCTCCCAAGGGAATTTTGATTCCGCCCAAAAATTGCACGAGGAGAGCCTCGCAAGTTGCCGTGAACTCCAAGATGATCGCGGGGTCGCAGTGTCGCTGAACGCATTGGGCGTAACCGCCCGCGAGCGTGGAAATCTCGAAACTGCAGGCTCGCTCTTCGAACAGTGCGTCGCCAAGTGGAGGGAGTTAGGCAGTCCTATTGATACAGCTCGCGCACTCAGCAATCTAGCGAATGTCGTCCGGTTGCAAGGCGACTACGCGCGTGCCCACGCGTTGTATGACGAGTGCCTCGCCATCTTCCACGCTGTCGGCGACAGCACCGGAGTCGCGTGGACCCTGAACTACCTGGGCGACCTCGTACGGGAATCAGTTGACCCGATCGCTTCTCGCTCCTATTACGAGCAGAGTCTCTCAGCCTTTCGGCAGTTGGGCGACGGCTGGGGTATAGCGAGCGCTTTATCCGACCTAGCCAGGCTTAGTGCAGCCGACGGTCACCATCAGCATGCAGAGACGCTCTATGGCGAAAGTATGAAGATCTTTCGGGACCTGGGACATAAACGGGGCATCGCCAGAGTGCTAGAGTGTTTCGCCGTAGGCGCAGCCGCACAATCCAGGCCGCAGCAGGCGCTTCGTCTGGCGGGAGCGGCCGCTGCATTGCGTCAGCGCATAGGCGCTCCTCTCATTCCCGAAGAGCAATCCAGGCTGGAAAAAAAGCTCGAACCCGCGCGCAACATGCTTACCGACGCCGGCGACTTGGAGGCATGGTCGTCAGGATGGGAGATGTCGGTGGAGGAAGCGGTCCAAGAGGTACTTGGCGCGAAGGGCACTGACAGGTCATGACCAAAGTCCGCGTTAACCGGCCGTGCTGGGACCGATCATTCGACGAACTGCGGACACCCGATTCACCGGGAACCCACCACGTCGCCCATGCTCGCGAATCGTCTCCTCGTCCGGGGCAAAGTAGACACAATAGACCTTATCGCCAGTCACATAACTGTGCAGCCACTTGATTTTCGGGCCCATGTCGTTGAGAACACCAACTGATTTTCTGGCAATCTCCTGTAGCTCCGCATCCGACAGATTCCCCGCCCCCGGAACCTCGCGCTCGATCACATATTCAGGCATAACGACCTCCGCCGCATCGTCATGGTAGCAAATATTCGTCGGGATCGCAGGAGATTGAGAATAGTGCGATCACACTCCATTCCTAACAGAGCCGGTGCGGTGAAATCCCTTCTCCATGGTGGGCCGGAATACTGGTTGATGGGAATCCACGCGACCTGTATCTGGGCGGTCGACATCCCGCAAGGGGCGATGCAAGGAATGCCAGTTGTTGCCAAATCGCGAGTCACTCATCGAGCCAAGGATCGGTAAAAGTCGCCTTGTGAGACCCGGCGGTAGCCACTTTCCAGATAACGGGCTAAGCGCAGAGATCCGTCCTGAACGAACCGATGGCTGCGGATTCAACTATCAACCGTGTGTCTGCTTTGACATTTCACCAAAAAAGGGCTCAAGCCTGCCGTGGAGAAAACGAAACCAATGAGTAACTTGTCATGAGCTCATTTTTTAATGCTGCGTTGGTCGGAGGAAAAATGATTACAACGGAATCTCGATCAGCGTTGGCCCTTCACTCACAAATCCTTCCTTCAGTGCCTTCGCAAACCCATCCAACGATGTTACCCGAGTGCCTGGCACCCCCATTCCTTTCGCCAGTTGAACCCAGTCGATGTCGGGCCGACCGATCTCGAACATTTCCTGCGCTTTCGGCCCGGGTTCACCGATCCCCAAGTAAGAAAACTCCCGCTTAAGAACTGCGTATGTGCGGTTCGCGAAAATCACGGTCGTGATCTTCAGGCCTTCGTGCGCCATTGTCCAAAGGGCCTGGAGTGTGTACATCCCGCTGCCATCTGCTGATAAGCAGAGAACGCGTCGCTCGGGGGCGGCAATAGCGGCGCCAACTGCCAGCGGCATTGCGATCCCGATCGAACCACCCGTGTTGCCCAGCCACTCATGTGGAGGTGCGTTTCGAGTGGCCTGCATTAGCCCTCGCCCGGAGGTCATCGACTCTTCGATGAGAATTGCGTGTTCTGGAATTAACGCTCCGATTACGGCGGATACCCCCGCTAAGGAGATTTCTCCGGATGGAAGCGGTGGGAGGTTCGCCTTCGATATTCGAGGCGAATCGGCCCTTCTTCCGTGGAAAGACTCTGCCACGGCCGACAGCGCACCGATTAGATCCTCCTCAGGTGCAGCCAAAGTGTGGATGTTGCATCCCGCTGGTGTGAGGACGCTGTCTTTCCCGGCATAAGCGAAATAAGCAACTGGCGGACGCGCACCTACGAGAATGAATTGTCGAAATTCGCTGAGCTGTTCTTTAGCTTGTTCCAACACGTACGCGACCCGATCGACGTTGGGAACCCCAGTTCCGCGTTCGAGTCGGGTGAACGGATAAGGGGAGAGCAGCTTTGCTCCGGTCGTGGCGGCAATCTGGTCGGCTAGCCGCAGCCCCTTTCCGTAAAGAGCCTTGCCTGAGAGCAAAAGGGCAGTTGGTTTTCCCGAGGACAGCATAACCACGGATTGCTCAATCGCTGTGGTACTGGGCAGGGAAGCCGGCGGAATCGGTATCGGCGCACACACAGCGCCATCCTCGCCCCAAGAGACGTCGGCGGGGATGATCAGTGTCGCGATTTCTCCAGGAGCCGTACGAGATCGCACGATTGCCTCGGCAGCGTCGCGTCCGACCTCCGATGCTGATCGCGATGTTCGCACCCATTTCGAATAAGGGCGTGCGACCCCTTCGATGTCGGACGTGAGGGGTGCGTCGTGGAGGAGGTGAAACGTTGCATGCTGACCAACTAGGTTGATGATGGGCACTCGCGCTCGATGCGCGTTGTGAAGGTTCGCGAGCCCGTTGGCCAGCCCCGGTCCCAGGTGGAGCAGGGTACACGCCGGTTTTTCAGCCATACGAGCGTAACCGTCGGCAGCGCCTGTTACGACGCCTTCGAACAGTCCTAACACTGAGCGCATAGCCGGAACCTTATCGAGGGCCGCAACGAGATGAATCTCAGAAGTTCCGGGATTGGAAAAACAGACGTCAACGCCACTAGCGGAGAGGGTGCGAATCAGGCTTTCAGCGCCATTCATTATTTAGAAACTCGCTACCTTTCCTCTAAAAGTGACCAGTCTAGGGAGCAAATGACGGGGAAGCAAACTAATTCGGAATCCGGCTCTCCTACGGCTTGATGCGCCGACTTTTGCATCTTGACAACTGTTTTCCAGCGTGGGAAACTCCGTGGACTTCGGCCGAGGCTGAGGCAACTTGAGACAGTAGAGCCCCCGGGATAGAACTCCAAGATTGCGACTCTAAAGGAGAGGTGTGCTTCATGAGATTTAAATCCAGAATAATCAAGGGGGCGTTAGCGTTTGTGCTTGGGATAGTGGCGAATGCAACAACGCGGGCGCAAGCGCAGACCTTTTCGGTGGTTTACAACTTCACCGGAGGAAACGATGGAGCGAACCCCCTTGCTGGCTTCATAATCGACAGATTGGGAAATCTCTATGGAACCGCCAGTTCCGGGGGCAATTCTGGAGCCGGAGTAGTATTCAGGTTGAGCCCGACCGGGCAGGAGACCGTACTGCACAACTTCGCTGGCGGGACTGATGGCGCCAACCCCGAATCGCGATTGCTTGCGGACAAGGCGGGCAATCTGTACGGCACGACGTACTCCGGAGGTAGTTCCAACTCCGGAACGGTGTTCGAGGTTAGTTCTAAAGGTCACGAGAGCGTGCTTTATAGCTTTAAGGGTGGAGCGGACGGCGCAATGCCCGTCGCTGGGCTGATCATCGATAAGGCGGGGAATTTATACGGAACTACAACGGCAGGCGGCTCGAGCGGGAATGGTACGGTATTCAAGCTCGCTGTTCCCTCGGTGCCAGGCGGAGCGTGGACCGAAGAGATTTTGTATAGTTTCGGCACTGGCACCGATGGCACAATTCCTGTAGCTGGCGTTACCTTCGATGCCATCGGCGACCTCTACGGCACGACATCAGCTGGAGGAACATACGGATATGGTACGGTATTCCAACTCAAACGGTCCGCACCCACCTGGACCGAGAACACTCTTCATGATTTTGCGATGGGGACCGACGGAGGAGTTCCATACTCCGGTCTAGTCTGGGACGCTAGCGGAAACCTCTACGGTGCTTCCACTGATGGGGGCGGTAGCAGCGAAAGTGGTGGCGGCACGGTTTTTAAGTTGACGCACACCGTCAGCGGTTGGACATTCAATGTCATCTATGACTTGCCCGGGTGGGGCATTTCAGGGAGTTTTCGCAATCTCCTTCTAAAATCTGGCAAGATCTACGCCACGACACATTGCGACGGTGCGTACAACGCGGGCACAGTCTACGAGCTGACTCAATCTAACGGCACGTGGACTTACAACTCGCTGTACGTTTTTACTGGCGGTGCCGACGGTCTGTACTCCTTCAGCAATCTAGTTGCTGATCAAGCCGGGGATCTATACGGTACGACGAACATGGGTGGTGCAAACGGCTTTGGTGATGTCTTCAAGGTGACGCCGTAGGAGTAAGTTTCTCAGCCAAGAGCGGCCGCGAAATTTCCCCGTATCCGGGCTCGTTATGTGGCTATCCGGCATGCATTCGAGGGGACCCTCAGACCCTCGAAAGGCAGCGCCGGGTCTCATGCAAGAAGACAGTTTTTCGAGGCGGTGCAGCTAAATCCCCGAGACCCGATTGCAACTCCGATTGTGGCACGAACCGTTTGCCGTCGACGCCGATGCTCGCCGCAACGCGCTGCCTATTGCGGCCCGTCATTTCCGACGTCAGGAAACAGCCAAGCCTCTTCTCGACGAGATTCGTAGCAAGATCGAGGCAGCGCAGTCCGCTGCTTTGCCTTCCAGCGCACTTAGCAAGGCCTGCCAGTACGCGCTCGCACTGTGGAAGAAGCTCAGCCGCTTTCTTGGAGCATCCCGAATTAGAGCTAAGCACTAACCTGGCGGAGAACTCCATGCGTCCGGTGGCTCTTGGCCGAAAGAATTGGTTGCACATCGGCAGTCCACAGGCGGGGCCGAAGGTTGCAGCGATCCTGTCGGTCGTGGAAAGCTGCCGACGGCTGCAGGTCCCGGTACGCGATTACTTTTCCACGGTTCTCCCTGGCCTTGCCGATCTCCCGATCCGGTGCGTTCCAGCCCTTACTCCCGCTGTGTGGGTCGCCCGGTATTTATAGACTCAAGCGACGTGGGTATTAGCGTGAAGTGATTCTGCGAACAAAAACATAGTTTCCTGTTTGCCGAGGATACGGCCAGCGGCCCGGTTCGGGGCGAGCGCTGCGCCAGCACAGGAGTGAACACGCCGACAATAGCCAAGATGACGGATGGCGGACTAGTACTAAGCCCTTGGCGCGGCGGAAGCTACGCGTGTTGCTGGCTCGAAGTTGGTCTTCGAATAAGTCTTGTCGCTCACTCGAAGCGCCGTATGATTAGCTGCCATGGCAAATGTAGACTATCCGACACAGAAACTAACCTTAAGTGTCCGATTGTCAAGAGAAACGCCATTCAAATCCGGTAGCTAACCGCGTCCGCCGTGAACGCCAGCGGCTTCCTACTTGCCTCCTTCTTATCGTTGTGCAGAAACCTTGCAATCATTCGCTTCGTCGCCGAGTTGACACACTCATCGAATCGGTCTTGCCCTACGCGACACTGAAGCCCCATGATGAACGGCATGGGTGGCGACCTGTTCGCCGTCGATTGGGACGCCAGGAAAGGCAAGCAGTATGGCATCAACGTAGCGGATGGCCCACAAGGGACAGGCGTGGTATTATTCCTGCCACTTTTCGAAACACCACTCCGATGGAACGCGCTAGCGCTTCCCACGTAGCTCGATTTGGCTTATTTGAGGCGGACATCGTCCGCAACTCATTGACCCGCAATGGTGTGCGCATCAAGATTCAAGACCAGCCCTTTCGCGTCCTGCTGTTGTTGCTGGAACGTCCAGGCGAAATCGTCACGCGGGAGGAGTTGCGGCAAAAGTTGTGGTCCGAGGGAACGCACGTCGATTTCGACGGCAGCGTTAATGTCACTCTGAAGAAGCTTCGCACCGCCATCGGCGATGATTCGGATAATCCGCAGTTCATCGAGACGGTACCTCGTCGAGGATATCGGTTCGTTGCTCCCGTCTCGTGGGACAAGCCTGCGTCGCCAGTCGCAACTCCACCAGATTCGGAAGCAATACCGAAACAGGAGGTTGAAGCGAAAGCCGAACCACCCGATGAACGCACCCGCCGAAAGGCTAATCCTACCTACCTTATTTATGCGGCAACTGCCGCCCTGATTGTCACCGTCGCAGTAGCCACTTTATTCCCGCGGTTTCGCAGGCGAATTGAGGCGCATGGGAACGATGCAGAAGCGAAATACCCATCTTCCGTGCAAATGCGCAAATCGATTGCAGTACTCGGTTTTCACAGCGTATCTGCCAGGGCAGACGACACATGGCTGGCCACCGCGTGTTCGGAAATGCTCAGCACGGAGTTGGCGGGAGGCGAAAAGCTACGGTTGGTTTCCGCGGAAGATGTCGCAAATCTGCGATTGTCCTCACCATGGTCGCAAACCGACACGCTCGATCAAGGGACCACATCGCGGATCGGCAACGCCTTAAATAGTGATCTCCTCATTCTTGGTTCTTACACGCTCATCGGTGCCGCGGATCGAGGACAACTGCGGATCGATGTGCGAATGCAAGATGCGAAGACGGGGGAGATCCTAACTGAAGTTGCAGAAGTCGGCAGCGGACGAGATCTTTTTCAGATCGTTGAGCGAGTCGGCGAAAAACTCCGGGACAGGCTAGCGATTCCTAGTCTCGAAAGAAATGACGAAGCAGCTGTGCTCGCATCTTTACCTCTCAATCGGAATGCGGCGCAGTTTTATGCGCGAGGGCTCGCCAAGATGCGTGAGTTCGATGCATCGGCCGCGAAAGACTTGTTCGAGCAGGCGAGTGCGGCTGATCCAAAGTTTTCCCTTGTTCATCTGATGCTGGCGCGCGCATGGAACCAACTGGGTTACGAACAAAAACGCAAGGAAGAAGCCACAAAAGCTCGAGACCTCTCTTCGGACCTGTCGCTGGCGGCGCGAATGCTGGTTGAAGGCGAATACTACGAAAGTCTTGCCGATCACGACAAAGCTGCCTCGACCTACAGCGCGTTGTTTCAAATGTTTCCCGACAGCGTTGAGTACGGATTGCTGCTTGCGGCGGCTCAGATCGCCGCGGGCCATGCTGGCCAAGCGTCCTCCACTCTATCTCAGCTCCGAGCGCTGCCCGCTCCGGCCTCCGACGACCCGCGTATTGATCTGACTGACATGCACGCGACGGCTCAGAATGGTCCTGACCGTTTGGCGCTCGCTAAAAATGCGGTGCACAAGGCTTCCGTGCAGGGCAAGAAAATGATCTACGCGCAGGCCCGCAAGGAAGAATGCCAGGCTCTGATTTATAGCGACCATCCCGAACAGGCGCCGGCTGCCTGCCAGGAGGCTTATGAGATCTATCTTGCTGCAGGAAACAGACTGGGTGCCGCCGACGCGATTCGACTGACAGGAGACTACGAAGGATCGCGTGGACATCTCGATCAGGCGATTGCAACCTATCAGAGGGCTCTCAACATTCTGCAAACTCTGGGTGAACACCTGAAAACAGGGTCGGTCTTAAACAATATGGCGATCAATTTCACGAATGAGGGCCAGTTGGATCGCGCCGAGCAACTGTATCGCCAGGCTAAGTCTCATTTCGAGCAGGCTGGTGATCCCGCCTTAACGGCCGCCGTGACCGGCAATATTGCAGACATTCTCTACGTTCGCGGGGATCTGGCACGGGCGGCAAAAATGTATCAACAGGCTCTCGACGTCCAAAATTCTCTGGACCACGGTGCACCGGGCTATCTTCTGTACCGTTTGAGCGATGTTTACTTAGCGCAGGGCCGAGTGCGCGAAGCACACCAGCTAGCGCAGCGCGCCGTTGACGCTTTCCGACCGATTAAGGGTGCTTACCAGTATCTGATCGGGGCCATGAACATGTTGGGAGATGTCCTGAAAACTGAAGGCGATCTGCCCGGGGCGCGCAAAGAGTTTGAAGAGAGTCTCGCCATCGCGGAGAAACTCGGTCAGGGTGAAGGAGTTGCCGAAACACGCGGAGAACTGGCGGATCTCGCGATGGATGAGGGCCAGCCGAATCGCGCCGAACCGCTGCTTCGTTCCGCGATTGCTGAGTTTGAGGAAGAAAAAGCGACGCCCGACCTAATCAGCTCCTACACCACGCTGAGCCGAATTCTGTTAGTGCAAGGCAATGTGGACGAAGCCCGAACAGCGATTCTACATGCTGTGGAGCTTGCAGAGAGCAATCTCGATCCGGTGCTGAAGGCATCGGTCTCCATCCAAAATGCTCGGGTTGAAATGCAGAGTGGCAAACCGTCAATTCTGATCGAAGCTCGAACCCAACTGAACGCTGCCATCGCTACGGCGAAGAGGGTCGGGCATTATGGTCTTGAGTGCGAGGCCCGGCTGGCACGTGGACAACTGGAAGCTAAGACCGACCCAATACAAGCGAAAACTCTATTGACCACACTTGCTTTCGAGAGCCGCAGCCACGGCCTTGAGCTTGTAGCACGCCAAGCGGAGCAGGCCGTTGCCCTCTCTGGAACGTCGGTTGCTGCCGACAATACGGCCTCGCGGTAGTTCTTCACCTCAGAAATTCTCGTCCTTACACCCTTGCCCTTCCTCCTGAAACCTTCTCCCGGTGAGACATTTCTCGAGTCATCTCACTCAGCCAAGGGAAGTTAGCAGTTAAGTTTTAGATAAGATGCAGTTCCTTTGACCACCAAAGCACCGTGCGTTATTTCTGCTCACGTGTCCGGAGGTGGTCGCAATGAGCAGAGTTTGGACGAATACATTTCTCACCTTCATCCTGGCTGGGTTGGCCGCTTTTGCGCAGTCGGTCCAAATGGTGCCAGCGCCGGGACCACTCCAAGCGCCACAGGGAGCCCAGAGACCGGGGGGACCTCCGGTCGGCCGCCAGCCAACGCCCAATACAATCGCGAAAACCCCAACGGGATTAGCTGGTGTTCAACCAGCGTACCAGGGCACTCTGGACGGGTACGTCTTCTGGGACACAAGCGCTGTTCAGCATAATCCCCCAGGTGCCTGCGACGGGTTGATTGTGCAGGTTAGTGCTGGCTCTCCACCGACCGGATCTACGCCGGCTTTTGAACAGTTCAGTCCGCTCGGAAACGTCAATAAACTCACTTATCTGAATAATGGCAGCTCATTTGGCGTATGTGCGTACACAGTGAAGGTGCCGGTTGGTCAAGACCTGCGAGTGCAAGTGATGGTGTCTTCCTCTGTGTTTTCGCAAGGGGTGGCCGCCGTTACACCTCCGAGTGCGAACAATCTCAATGCTCCGATCAAGATCGACAGTGGGAAATGCAACAATCTGCCGCCCGCAGTTCCTTCTCCGTCCGTGTTGGGTTCGAATTGGTGGACGTGCGGGAATTTCGCTTACAACGTGAACTTTGTTCTTCAACCTTCCGGTTCTGGTTCACCCAACTTTGCTGGTGGGAAGCAAGGACTGTTTGCAAGTCCTGCTCGGGGAAACCTCAGCTCCGCTCCTGCGGGCATGCTCGCGAACACCTCGGTCCCGGCGGTTCAATCGCCGGGTTTGGAGGTACAGGGTCAAGGCAACAATGGCAGAGTCAGCCAATCCACGCAGCAACCCCTCACCAACACCGACATCCTGAAAATGGTCAAGGGCGGAGTTCCGGAATCCGTGATTGTCTCTTCAATCCAATCCGCGACTAAACACTTCAATTTTGGACCCGATGGATGTCGTGCTTTGAAACAGGGGCGCGTGAGCGTGAACGTACTGAACGCGATGGGAGATGGCGGCGTTCAGCCGTGTACTTCGCAAGCCACCGGCGGCGCCGGAGGAAAAGCCGCAAACGATTTGAATCCACAGCCGGGGCGCAAGCCGGTTGACCCTGCACTGCAAACAAAGCTTGGCCCCGCCAAAACTCAATCTGTGGTCAAAAACTCGCTTGGGACCCGCGGGGATGCCGCGATGATCGCCGTCTTACAAAAACAAAGAGGCGCTGCTGACGTGGAAGCAGCGCAGATGAAACTCAGCGTTCGTCCAGCGAGTCAGGCCGGACTGAATCGTGGCACCTCACAGTTGATGTCTGCGACTGGCGGGACTGGGAGCGCGGGAATCAGTCAGTCAGCGTCGCCGGCTGCTGTTAACAATGTAGGCTCCGCCGCGAAAATATCACCTGCGGTGACCCATCTTGCTTTGAATGCAACAGTCGCCATCTGCGCGGGCGATCCCACATTTCGGATTCTCAATGTCAGCGGCAGCGCCGGCGCGGCGACGTTCACGCCGATCGATCAATACAACTTATACACAATCACCGGTTGCTCGTTCGGTAACGCCGGTTCTGCGGACAAGGTGTACATCTACGGCACAGGAAGTTTCCGCGGTAACTTCGCGATCAACTTCTGGAGTGACAACTCAATTGTCGTAGCGCTTGACGAGTCCATTTCCGGCTATCCAGATCTGAGCAATATAAACCTAGTAGTTCAGCGGAATGATGGTCAGCAAACTGAGAAACAGGGTTTCAAATTCTACGCCACCCGACAAATAGTTCCGCTCAGCACAATTCCATCAGGTTGGGCGAACTTGGCGACGTTTACTTCTGGGTTTAAGACGATGACTCCGCAGTATTTCTCGCCAGCAACTTCGGCGCCTCATTCGCCTACCCCAACGGGGACAGCGTTCGTCAGTCGCTTCTACGACGGTCAGAAATTCGATCCAACCACCCAAGCCAACACAGTTGACTGGTATGACTTCAGCCACCTCGCACCCGGGTTCACGACAGACTCGTTCCAAGTGACAACCTACCCCCAGAGTTGCCCTTACGTTGTCACTTACAAACAGGATTTTGGGACGTGGCGCTGGTACTGGGGCAATGGCAATAGCGCGAATAACATCTACATCCTCCCCGCTGATACGACCTGCTCCGGCTTCAATGCGGACTCAATGATTCTGGGTATCCCCGTGAATGTTTATCAGAATTGGACGGGTTCCTATTACGCACTGCAAGTCTGGGTGAACGGGCCCCGAGGTATCGATCCGGTGACAAACCAGCCGGTCTCGCAGCGGTGAGTGCGCCCATGTTTCGCAATCAAAGGAGGAGCCTATGAAATCGATGAGATTAGGAGCGGCGGCGTTTCCGATCATTCTGGCTGTGATTACTTCCGCGGCCGCTTTCGCTCAGAGCGCCGACAGGCCGCTAATAAATGCTGACGTGATCAATATGGTGAAAAGCAAGTTGCCGGAATCAGTAATCGTGGGTGCGGTCCAATCGCATCCGGGAAAATTCGATACATCCACCAACGGTCTCATTGCGTTACACAGTGCCGGTGTCACTGAGAACGAGTTGAACGCCATCATGGCCGCAACTGGGAAAGGCGCTTCGAATGGTGGGATGCAAGGCACTGCGGCACCTCATCCTGCAGGTGCTTCTGCCACTTCACCTTCGGGAACTGCAGGCGCGACCGCATCATCTGCTAAATCCCGCATTCCCAAGGCTCAAGTCGTGCAAGGCAATTCTTCAAAGGAATTGCGGATCGAAAAAACTCAGCTGGCGCAAACAAAAACGAAGCCTTCATCGATGAAAACCCTAGCCGCTGATTCCGCTATGACGCAGGGCATGCAGTCAGGAATCAACACGGCGACCTATGGTGCGGCAAGCCATATGAACTCGGGCATTGGAGGTTCTTCGATTCAGTCGGCCGGAAGCATATTGTTCGGGGTGATGTCGCACCGCACTCCGTCCGTTACCTACGTCTGGGGAGTGCCCGGCCCTTCTTCGACGAACATCCTGCAGACAAGCTCTCCAGCATTCTCAGTCGACTTCTCGCAAACACCCGGAATCAATCCCGACGACTATGCTCCTGCAATTGTGAAGCTAACGCCGGCACAGAACACGTGTCGCATCATCGGCGCCACGCAGGGCAAGGAAGACGTACGCTCCAGTCCCGCGGCCGATTGGGAGATGTACTCGCATTTCCTCGAAGAGCCGGTGGCAACTCGTCTGGAAAAGGTGGGCTCAGGAAAGTACAAGATTGCTCCCGTGTCGGAGCTGCTACCTGGAGAGTACGGACTGGTGTTGCGTCCGATTTCTAAGTCTAAGAAATTCTCCGGTGGCGATGTCGCGCGTTCACAAGGTGACGGCTTGATGTTCAACACGGTTTGGACATTCCAGATTTCCGACAGCGCGGAGTAATCGAAGGTAAGAACTAAGGAGACGCCACCGATGAATCCGAGCCCTGCAAAACGAATTCTTGTCTTGTTGATTTCCGGTTTGCTCCCGTTCGCCGGCTGCAGCAAGACAAACCATCCTCAAGTTGCGAACTCCCAGTTGGCAGAGAGCATGAAACCGGCCTCAGCAGCTGGGGGAGCGCAACCAAGTGGGTCGGGGCAAGGCTCGATCCACCAGCCATCTGGGTTTGCACACGTCACGTACCGTCCAAACGTCCACATCATGGAAGAAGAGGAGGGCCGGAAAGCGATCATAGGCGTAAGTACCTACGAAAACGCTCTGCTGTTTGATTCTTCAAATCCCACCGCGCGAGCCCTTCACGCGGGCGATGTGCTCATGATCAGGAACTTGATTGTCCGCAGGGTTCTCGCTTCCGAAGAAACGCCCGACGGAGTGATCGTCCTCACGGAAAAGGGGGCGCTTACCGATCTGATTCAGGATGGCCAAATCCACGTAGAAATGCCCGTCCGTTATGGACCGGCGCAAGCGGCAGCGCCAAACCATCCGTTCTGGTCGTTCGACCTTGCACAGCCTGCCTATGCCCAGAGCCCCGCAGGAATCATGGCGAGCAAGGCGGTAAGCCAAGGCACGAGAGACGCATACAACAATCTTTTCAAGGGCCTTCTAAGCGACCTTATCGATGATTGGGACACTACCTTTGAAGCCACTCCCGGCCAGGGGCAGACGAATCTGAATCTTGTTTGCAAAAAAGAAATCAGCGGATTCAAGGCAATCATCACCGGCCAAGGTTATGTCTCGAACTTTGGATTTCTAACGGACATGAACTTCAGCAACAGCACGCTTCAGCAGATGGATACCGATTTCAAGAATCTGAACGGCGCCATGACCTTCCAATGGCTGGTAGGGACCGAGTCGGGCGGAGTTCGGGCCAACGAAAGCAGGATCAAGCTTCCAGGCGCGATCGAAACTCCTTTGGCACCACTGGTGGGTGGGATCCCGCTCAATCTGGAAGTCAGTGCCGCGATTCTGATTCATCCCGCCATTACCGGTGGGCGAGAGTATACAAAGGGCCAGTTCAAAATCACCTATGACGGATCGCAGCACTTCAAGGTGAAGACAGGGAGTCTCGACGCCGCCGGCAATGTAACTGGAACGATCGATCTCGCCGATCACCAGGATCTCTCCCCTAGCGCTCCGCTGGGCATGGTAATCGCATTCGCGGCCCCTCGAATCGAACTCTCGGTTGGGCTGAACAAGATCGGAAAACTTGATACCCGAAAGGCTGTTGACATTGTCGACAAACTGGCCGATGCGGTGGCGAAGCGTCTTCTTAATCCGCAGCAGTATCAAAGCTTTCAACAAAACGGCCTTCAGCTCGGGAAGCTTCTGAGGCAAACCCTCTCGACCGATGCTGCGGCCTATTTCCAGACTGTGGCGAGCTCTTCGTCCAGCTTTTCCGGGAACATGTCCATTACGCCTTGCTCCCGTTACGACCTTATTTTTTCCGCGCAGGTGGGTGCCTCGGCCGAGTTGGTCGGCGTCTCGCTCGGAAACCTCAACAAGGAAATCTACAAAAAACAAATGACCAGGGTCGATCCCCCAGGAACGACCCTCTGCGAAAACATTGGCAAAAACTAAATAAAGCTCTGAACGAGAGGAGAAATCACATGACATCTTGCGGAAATTGCGGAGCGACCCTAACCCAAACGACAGGATTCTGCGGAAGTTGTGGCAAGCCCGTGGTTCAAGGAAGTCCGGTTGCATTTGCCGGCGCAGGTTCGGGCAGCCCGGTACTGGCTTCGAATCCGGCAACGGCCAACGGATCCGGGTTGACTTCGAACCTGGCTGCAGCGCTGGCCTATGTGCTGGGGATTGTCACCGGAATTCTTTTCCTGGTGCTTGAGCCATATAAGAACGATCGTTTCGTGCGGTTCCACGCCATGCAATCAATGCTATTTTTCCTGGCTGTCGTGGTGTTCAATATCGCGTGGGTCATCGTCGTCGATATGTTATCGGCGTTCAGCGGCTGGATTGCGGTCGCAACCCTCCCTGTCGGAACGTTGATCTTCCTGAGTCTTTTCCTGTTCTGGCTCTATGTCATGTACCAGGCTTACAGCCGGCGGGAATTCCGCATTCCAGTAATCGGAGCAATTGCCGCGAAGCAGTTGGGTTAAGAGCGGATTGCACGCTGAGGACGCAAGGTTCCAGTAGTCCTCAAGAATGCTCAGTTGCACTTGTAAGAAGGCGGTACGGGAGGATCAAATGCGAATAGCCATACGATTCACTTCAGGAGTTCCACTCGCGCTCTTCGGCTTCGCTTTGCTGTGTTCAAGCGGTGCCGCGTGGGCAAAAGAGCCGCCTTCGGATCTTTGCTCGCTCCTTACTCCGGCACAACTCGAAAAGACCATCGGACGACCATTCACGATGGCCGAAAAAAAAGCAGCTCCCCCTGCGTTCCGGAACCAGCCCGAAGGCATGAACTGCGGATTCTCTTCGACGGGTAAAGCAGCGGGAATTCACGTGACTTTGATCGCCTATGTGGACGCTTCACTGGCGCAGGCGAAGGACACTTTCGACAAGTTAGCGATGTATTTTAAACCAAAGTCGAAGCCGCCCATCGGCGATTCCGCTTATATCGACGGTGAAGGCGCAATTCACGTGTTGAAAGGCAAGGTGAGGTTCTACATCGAAGTTGAACCTGCTAGGCCCATGGAAAAACAACAGAATGATCTTGCGATTTTAGTAGCGGATGAAATTTGAATACCTTGCTGGACTATCCGCAAGGAATAACGCCAGGACCGGGGGAGTAAATGAGTAGCGTCTGTACAAAATGTGGGGCATCTTGCAATGAAGGTCAGGCGTTCTGCATCTCCTGTGGGACGCGGCGAGAAGCCTTTGCTGATGCGCCGGCGGCATCCCACTTTTGCACCACCTGCGGTTCGCCGGTGCAGAACGGTTCGGTCTTCTGCACGAAATGCGGTGCGCGAGCTGAGGGTCACGTTTCTGCGGCTTCGCCGGCTGATGGAGTTGCGAAAGCCGAAGCTCAATCTTCGGACAGACCGGACCGCAGCGGAACTCCGCATGTACCTGCAACAAGCGGGATGCTTGATGATGCAGATAACGCGGGCGCCGAAAGTTCGCAGTCTGCACCGATTCCTTCGCCGCGATCAATGACCTCCCGTCAGGTCTGTGTACCACCTCAGAAGAAAAGCTCGCACGCAAAAATACTGATCGCGGTTCTCGGTCTCCTCGGATTGCTGCTCACTGGCATCACGGGGAGCTGTATTTATCTCGGCTATCGCGTCAAGAAGAAAGCGGAGCAGATACACACAGCCTACAAATCAGGCGATGTGAATAAATTGGCAGGGGCTCTCGGGGCGAACGGTTCGGCTGTAGGCCGGACACAGAAGAGCAACGCTTCTCCGAGTCCTGTCGACTCGAACCCTACCGGACCCGAAGAGGTCGTTCCCGATTACATTCTCAACGGGGTTGGCTTCGTGGCGCCTGAGGATAAAGTTTCCACCGAACCCGATGCCGCCACCGGAGACCAAGCACACGACTGGGCGCTGAAGTACGAGCGAACAATAGGCGGGCCCGAAGCGGATCTTGTCGCACGTACTGGTGACATCAACAACCTCGGCTTCCGCTGGCCCAAAGACTTCGATCCCTTCTCCGGGAATTCAACTCCACAGCACCCGTGGCCGACCAAGACGCCTATCGATGAGCCACAAGGCACCGATCGCATCATGATTGGCTCCGGGACAAATCCGATCTATCAGCGCCTGGAGCGAGTTCCGGACAGGGACGGAAAGTATACGTACTACGAAGGGCGGCCCCAGGCGAGGTATCGTGAAGTCGGCCCCCCGACGTATCCGCCTCCTGGAGATGGATACGTCGGCGAGATGTATAACGGTTGCCGTGCGGGGGGGCCGAGGCCCCCAGTCTTCGCGTTTGAACTGCGGGAATGTGTGCGCGAACGTCAGGCGACCATGCCTGTGCCGATTCTCCTGCCGGTCGGGACGTTCCGTTTCGAAATCAAGTCTGTTCTATTTCAAATGTTCGTCGATGATTTCCAGGCTCCGCGCCTGCACTCCCACTTTCAGATCTCGCTGAATGGAACGCGCATTCCGTCGTTCGAAACGGCGATTAATTCGCTTGATCAATCGGGTCCGGTAGGAAAGCTGGTGACGTTGAACCTACTCCCCGAATATTGGCCGCTGTTGCAATCGGGCACCGTCAAATTGCTGATTGATGACCCCACGACTCACGTACCGGACGGCTACGCCATCGATTTCGTGCGCATTCTCATCAACCCGTACAAGCTTAAATACCAAGTCTCGCTTCAAGCCTCTGTTCTCGATGCCGACAAACACTATGCGATCCCGGGCGCGACCGTCGCTGCTTCGTTGACCACGGCTGCTACCGATAAGCGTGGCCAGTGCACGTTACAGGGATTACCCGCGGGATTGGTGACTGCCATTGCGACTGCACCCGGATATGACGAGCAGTCGATTCCCGTCGACATTGCGGTGGGGCAAACGGGAACTGTCCAATTCCAGCTCCATCGTCATCAGGAAGCCACGGCGGATCTTGAGAAGTCGATTGCAGAGACCGGCTCCGCCCAAATCTATGGAATTCACTTCGACACCGACTCGGCGAAGCTTCGTCCCGACAGCGCCCCGGCGCTGGCAGCCGTTCTTGAATTGCTGAACAATCATCCGGACTCGCAATGGATCATTGCCGGCCATACAGACAATCAAGGCGAATCCGTCCACAACCAGAAGCTTTCGGAGGAGCGGGCAGCATCGGTCATTGCCTGGCTAAAAGCTCACAACATTGCTGAAGCCCGGCTGCAGCCGCAGGGTTTTGGCGCCAGCCGCCCGGTAGCCGACAACGCAACCGCGAACGGGAGAGCACTGAACCGGCGAGTGGAGCTCAGCCGGCAATGATCTTGGTTGAATCTGTTTAAACTAAGTTTCCAAGGAGGATGAAGTGCGAAAAACCATATTTGTTGCATGTTGTCTAACCATTTGCGCTGTGGCTCTTTTCGGAGGTGAGCAGCAACGCCTCAAAGTGAAAACGGGGTTATGGCAAATCGATCAGACGATGTCATACAGCGGCCTGCCGCCTCAAATGCAGGCAATGATCGATCGGTTGACGCCTGAGCAGCAGGCGGCGATGGGCATCCACGGAAAACTTACACGCAACAGTTGTGTGACCGAGAAGAACTTAAATACGGCGTGGGCCGAAGGAGACCAGAGCTGCAAATGGACGATCGTGAAATCCACGGATACAGATCTGGAAGTCAACGGTACTTCGTGCAAGATGGGGATGAATGAGGGCTGGAAAAGCGGCGTGCTCTACAAGCTTCACGCCTTGGACCCGGAACATCTCCAGGGCTCGATGCATGGCACCGCAACGGGCGCGGGCGTCGACGCCACGCTTGATGGAACTTACAAGGCCAAGTGGATCGCCGAAACCTGTTCCGAGAACTCGAAGTGACAAGAGACGGCGTAGCAAGTGTTGCTCTTATTTCCAAGGTCAAGCATTGAAATGAGACCACGCGGAAGAATACGAATGAGACGCAGCGTGTATGGGATAGCTGCGCTCTCTCTGCTGGCACTCGCGGCCTGCCACAAGTCGCGGGTGCCTGCTCTTGCGCTTGAGGAGTGCGACCCCGCAGGCTACGTTCAATGCCTCCAGCAACGCGCATTCGTTTCTATCCCGGTTACCGACACCGGCGCCTATCTTACATATTCGAGTCGATGGGCGCCTAGTGCGTCGGGCCAGCACATCTGGGACGCAAGCGGCCTGGGACTCGGCGGCTGGTCAATCAATCTTCTTCAGCACTATGACAAAACCAATCGGCTTTTTATCAGCGGAGACGGTTCGTGGCGTCTGACCGACAGCGTGGCGCTTCCTTCGGGGGAAACCGTCGTGCCGAGTTATGACGGCTCTGCGGCCTATATCTTCGATGCCGCCGGTCGGCACGTTCGCACTGTCGATGGCCTGCTTGGGAATGAACTGGCCAAAATCAGCTATGACAGTGCCGGACACCTTTTGAAGTTCGAAGGATTTTCGAATGGCAGGCCTATCCTCGTATCTGTTCAGCGCGACCCGAACGGCGCGCCAAAAGTTCTTCTAGGAATCGATGGCGGCCGGACGGAATTGGCGCTGGACGGCAATCAACATCTGGTTGAGGTTACCAATCCCGCGCGGGAAACGACTCGCATGGCCTGGAATCCAGCCGGACTGATCGAGAGCGTAACCGACGCAGCGGGCGACGCGGAGCGATTCACTTACGATTCATCTGGCCGCCTCGCGTCGGCGATTGATGCCGACAGCGTCACTAAACACTTCGACCGCAAGGACTCCGGCGACAGTTTAGAAATCAGCCTTACAACTGCACTTGGACGAGTCCGGAGATATCGCGCGGAATTCAAGCATGATGAAATTACGCGGACCTTCATCGCGCCTGATGGTACCAAAAACACCCTGGTCACAGATGCCCGCGGCAATCGCTCCATCACGCGTGCAGATGGGACAACCTTGTACGTCGGGGCTGTTCCGAATCCGGTATGGGGCAATGCCTCTCCGATTCTCACCCCGGTGATTGGGAGCAGGCCGGACGGCATCAGGTCGCGGCAGGAAATCACGTACAGCGTGCAGCCACAGCATGGATTGCCCTACGTGCTTGCGGGTTCCATTACTGCGACGGTGAATGGGCAACGCTGGACCCAGAACCTCGATCCCACGAACCACAGTTCTGAGTTGGTGGATCCGACCGGACGGCGTACGGTTTGGCTGTATGACGACCACGGACGGCTGCAGGGCTATGCCGCGCCCGGCGTGCCACCTATCTCATACACCTACAACGCAGAAGGACGTAGGGTCAGCCAGACAATCGGCTCCGGAAGTCTTGCCCGCGTCACTCGGTACTCTTACGACGCTGTTTCCGGCGAAGTTTTGACTACGCGCCCGGATGGACTGATTGAAAAGAGAGCGGTAGACAGAGCCGGGCGAGTGATTACTACTACGCTGGGTGATAGCGCGGCGGTAGTTATTGGTTACGATTTCTCTGGCCGGATGAATCAGGTTCAGCCTCCCGGCGGATTCAACTTTACAGTTGGATTGAGCGCGGCCGGCCGGCCCACTGCCTTCGCGCCTCCAATGGTGCCGGGCGATGCGTCAGTCGAAATCAGCTCGTATGACCAAGACGGACAGTTGACCGAAGTATCCGGTCTGGGAAATCGCGCTATCTCTTACAGCTACGATTCCGCCGGAAGGGTTACGAGTTCCAAGTTCGACCAGGGCAAACGAACTATCTCTTACGATGCCCACTCGGGATCGATCGTTCATGCCTCCGATCCCAGCGGCGTTGATACGAGCTACGGATATACCGGCAAGAGAGCAACGAGCCTCACGTGGTCTGGATCCGTTAATGGCTCGTTCTGTAGAACTCTTGATGCCGATGGGCGAGCCATCCGCGAATCTGTGAATCGCGGCAAGGAATTGATTTTCACCTACGATCCCGCCGGCAATCTCAGCACGATCGGACCTCTATTGCTGACACGCGATGCAGCAAGCGGTCTTGTCACGCATACCACGCTTGGAGTCGTCGAGACCACGCAAGAATTCGACGAAAACAACCGGCTGATCGGCAACAAAACGAGAGTCGACGGCAAAATCGTACTCGATATCCGCTATACCCGTGATTCTGTGGGCCGGATCAAGACGGCGACCGAGACTGCAAACAATCGCAACCTCACGACCACTGAGTATTGGTATGACCGTTCTGACCGCCTCGCGACCGTTCAGGTCAATGGACATTTAGCGGAAAGAAATATCTACGACGCCGCCGGCAACCGCACCACTCAGGTGCGAACAGATAAGAAACTGGAAGCGAATTACGATAATCGCGATCGTCTTCTCGCCATTGGTTTGGCCGGTTACTCGTGGATGCCGGATGGCACGCTGGCAGGAGTTGCCGACCACGAGCGAACGACGGCATTTGTGTATGACGATTTTGGGAGCTTGCGACAGGTCAGCCTGCCGGATGGCCGCAAGATCAATTACCTGGTTGACGCTGATGGGCGGAGAGTCGGACGCGAAGTTGGAGGCCGGCTCGCCAGCGGATATATGTATCGGCTCGACGGCAGCATCGCCGCCGAAACCGACGCTGCCGGACAAATTGTTGCTCGCTTTGGCTATGACGATCTCGGCCATCTCGCGCTCCTGGAGCGCGCCGGTGCGACTTATCGGGTAATTACCGATCAACTAGGCAGTCCACGCCTGATCGTTGATGCAAGAACGGGAGCCATCGTCGAGCAAGTCGCCTACGACGCGTGGGGCAATATCACTCAGGACACCACACCGGGATTCATTCCCGTGAGCTTCGCTGGAGGCTTGCGGGATCCAGATACTGGACTCATCCGTTTTGGAGCTCGCGACTATGACCCCTTTACCGGCCGCTGGACGGCGTCAGATCCGATTCGATTCCAGGGCCGCGATGCCAACCTCTATCGCTACGCTGAAGCGGACCCATCCAATGTTGTCGATCAATCCGGACTCGATCCGGTGAAAATGGTCGTTGTTTCGGCATCTGCCCAACGTCTTCCTCCGGATCCGTGGGGTCCGAACTATACGCCTGGCGACAACTCCACCAGCAGGGGAACGTCTCAATTCCAGGATCCGTTCGAAACTCCTGGGCAAGACAATTCTTCAGGATCAGGGATGATCGTGGTTGGAGCAGCTTGGACGCGTCCCCCACAAGGCGACGCGATCATTGGCCCGATTACTTACACCTTCAATCCGCCGCCACCACTCGATATTTTATGCAATGGTGGATCTTGTCCCGGCTCGCCAGAAGACAACAATTCGTCTTCAGGAAACCCCGGAGGATCTGGCCCGGGCGGAGGCAATGGAGGTGGTGGCGGTGGCGGTGGAGGCGGAGGCGGAGGTGGCGGTGGCGGGTCAGGTCCTGGAGGTAGTGGTCCCGGTGGACCGGGCGGCGGTGGACCAGGCGGGGGTGGACCGGGAAGTCCTCAAAACGGGCGGCCGGGCGGAGGTGGTCCGAGTGGCGGAGGGCCAGGAGGCTCTCCTCCAGGCGGTGGCGGCGGTGGGAATGGCGATCCGCACACTCACACGATCACCGGTGTCCATTTCAACTTTCAGGCCGTCGGTGAGTTCCTAATCGCGACCTCTCCCGATGGAAAATACGTGATCCAAACCCGCCAGGAATCATACTTAGCGGCTGGGCCTGTTGCGGTGAACACAGCGATCAGTGCCAATGTAAACGGCGATAGAATTGGCGTGTACCTCAAAGAACCTTCGTTTCTGCTTTTGAACGGCACGCCGGTGAATCAATCCGATGTTGAGCGGCAACTACCGCACGGCGGGGGTCTGTGGCGTCACGGCGGGAAAGTCGTAATCACTTGGCCCGATGGTGGACAACTGTTGGTGACCCGCGACGTGGAGTTGTTGAACTACACATTCGTAACAAATTTCGAAGTGCGTCCGACGCTCGGTGGAATGCTTGGCGCTGGCGGCGGCGCCGAAAAGATCGCATCCAGGAAGGGAGAATCTGTAAGCATCAAAGATCCCGACTTCGTCAACAAGCTCTATGGACAGATCGGGAACAGCTGGCGCATCAAGCAATCCGAATCGCTTTTCCAATACTGGCCCGGTGAAAGCACCGCCAAATTCACTGACTTAAACTTCCCGCCTAGAAGCGCACCGGCGACCGCTGTCCCTGGGGCCGAGCGCTCGAAAGCGGAGTCAATCTGCCGCGCGGTCGGAATTCGAACTGAGCCGCTCCTCGAGGACTGCATTTTTGATGTAGGCATAACCGGTATGCCGGCGCTGGCCGCCGCCTCCGTGGGAGTTCGCTTGGCTTTCGTTTCCAACCCGGATGCGGCCACACCGCACGACGTGTCTAGTCGGGCGGCTTCGACAGAGACAGATCAGTTCACGATTAGAGTAGGAGATACGATTTCTCCGGATCATCCGTTTCGCGGTGCCGGAATTATCAGCAAAACAGGGGGGAGGCAGTCGTATACATTCCGCGGAGAAGGCGGTTCTAACCTCTACGTCAGAGTCGGACCTTGTGATGGCGCTCCGCCGCGTTTCGATCTCCGCGGGCCCGATGATCAGTCGATCGGCGGAAAATTCGGCTGTGGGGATTTTGGCCCTGTACCCTTGCCGGGTTCCGGCACCTATCGAATTATCGCCAGCGCAGATGGAACCGCGGTGCGATACAGCTTTACTGTGAGCTCAGCACCAGTCGATCAGTTTTCCATTCAGATCGGGGATACTATTTCTCCCGATCACCCCACCGCGGGCGCGGGCATTATCTCCCAACTCGGGCAGCGTCAGTCATACTCCATCCCAGCGCGAACCGGCCAACTTCTCTATTTCACTAGTGATCACTGTGAAGGTGCCTTCCCATGGTTTGATCTGTTCGATCCGGGAAATCACCTCATCGGCGGACGAGGAGGTTGCGGCTATTTCGGCCCCATTCCGTTAAGTGCAACCGGGATTTACCGGATCGTGGTCAAAGCAGACGGTGGCACGGCACGATATAGATTTTCGCTGGTCTCGACGACTTTCGATCAGTATTCCATCCAAATCGGCGACACCGTATCCCCTGACCATCCGACTCGCGGTGCAGGCATAATCGCGATACCCGGAGAGCGGCAATCGTACTCGTTCCACGCTCGCGCCGGCCAAGTCATCTATTTCAGCAGCGACCATTGCGAAGGTTCGCCGATCGGTTTCGATCTGTTTGACCCATCGAATAATGCCATCGGCGGGCGAGCAGGTTGCGGCGATTCCGAACCCTTGAAGCTGACCGCAACCGGCACCTACCGCATGCAAGTGAAAGCGGAAGGCGGCACCGCTCGCTACACCTTTTCTGTAAAGTCTCGGTGACAAGCATCGATGCAAAATCAGCGATTCACGATTCGGTCGGAGTAGGGATCACGATCGCTCGTGCCCCCCTCCACGGATCCTGGCAAGTACAAACTGGTTTGACGAGTTGTGGACCGCTGACCGAAGTCTCCCTATCCACCGACATTCTACCCCGGCGAAGGTAATCTCGCAGATGCCCAAGTGCTAGAACTCGACAAGGGGAGCAAATCCTCAATCTAGAGTTTCGTCTGCCTCGGTACCATGAGCGCCTGTTGCGGATCCAGTCAGTGTCGCGGAAAGCAGCTAGCAATGCTCTGGTTTTTGTGCAAAATGATCATTCCTGCCACTGGAGGCTATCTACCCTGAAATTGAAGGTTACACAACAAACTCTCATGGCCCCACAGTGGTCCCCGTTTACGGCAACGCGAGCATTCGTTGTTACGCGCGATGGCCAAGGAAAGCTCCGGCGCACGGTTCTACGCCAAGACGATTGAACTCGATCTCAGGGCGCTTTCAACCGCCACCAACCTGGTTCTAACAGAGAAGCTCGCGCGGAATCTAAAACGACTGGCGATCGCGGCCTCGCACGAAAGATCGGCAGGACATAAGTGTAGAGGATCGAAGTGAGCCGAGCAGAGAACCGCACCCTTGACCAGGTGGGATGCTCGAATGCTTACAAAGTTGACTCACCCGTAGGACCCGCGCGCCCACCTAGCGCTGAATTCCAACGTCACGTCGGAATTGGTGAACCTGTGGCTCGTGCCGTCGGGGGCCAATCGGGTAGTACATAGCTCGAATCCCGGTGCGCACCCCGCGAAGTCTGAGCCTGCAGCAGCTTCATGACCTCGTTCGACGACCGTAGCTGCCAACGATTTTGAGAGTCGGCTGGTCGGTGCGAACTTGCCTTCGCGATCGCACCCAGATTCGCCAGCAAAAGCGAAATCTACTTCGGGATTGATCTCACAAATCCTACTGTTTCGATGAGTCTCACATGGAACTGAAGTTGCAATAGCATGCTCGACTGTGATTTCAGCGCTTTCGCACAAATTCTTCGCTTAAGACGGTTGTATGTACATATCTGGAAATCCACTGACGGACTACTCGCCACAAATGGAAATCGGTGACTCGGAATCACTCGAGCCCGGAGACTCTGTCTTCAGCGAGAGTGAAGAAATCCAGCTGACGTCCGAACTTTTGGATGTCAGCAATGAGGAAGAACTGGATCACTTTCTCGGCGACCTGATCAGCAAGGCGGGCAAGGCGGTCGGAAAGTTCGTGAAATCGCCGCTTGGAAAGGCGGTTGGGGGAGTGTTGAAGGGAGTCGTGAAGTATGGGCTTCCGATCGCCGGCAACGCCGTAGGAACCATCTTCGGAGGCCCGGTCGGAGGCATGGTGGGCGGCGCACTCGGATCGACGGTCACGAATGTTCTTGGGTTGGAGCTGGAAGGGCTGAGCCCGGAGGATCGGGAATTCGAAGCGGCCCGGCAATTCGTAAGATTTGCAGGCGAGACGTTGAAAAACGCCTTGGATGCCCACCCCACTGCCGATCCTGAAACTGCAGCGCGAGCAGCGGCTGCGCAAGCGGCACTTGTGCATGCGCCGGGATTGTTGCATAGCGGTCCGCTGCAAAACGCTGCGAGCGGAGATTAGGTACGGAGCGGGGCAAATATCGTTTTGTTTGGACTCTAACTTTAGGCAGGAGGAAAAGAAAATGCACGATCTTGATCAGACATTTCACGGTTTCGGCGAGATGGAATCCTTCGAATACCCAGCTTCAGGAGGTGTCTTCAGCGAAGACGAAGTCCAACAGTTGGCGGGCGAGGCAATGGAAATCACCTCGGAGGCGGAAATGGAGCAGTTTCTCGGCAGCCTGATTTCCAAGGCCGGGAGTGCCATTGGGAAGTTTATGAAAAGTCCTGTAGGTCAGGCGCTGGGGGGCGTGCTGAAAACGGCTGCGAAGCAGTTAATGCCGATGGCGTCCCAGTACCTGGGGAGCGCCCTGGGGAGCCCGGCAATTGCCAACCAGTTGGTTTCTGCCGCGGGCGGCGCCTTAGGACTGAACGAGGCAGAGGCGGAACAGGCCGAGTATGAGGGAGCGCAAACCTTGGTAAAACTCGCCGCCGATGCGGTGAAGAACGCAGCATCGGCGCCCCCGAATGCGAATCCGCAAGCGGTCGCGCACGCTGCTGTTCAGCAGGCCGCACAGATTCACGCACCCGGCTTGGTGGTGAATGCTCCTCGGGCGGGCGCAGGTTCGTTCCGACCCGAGGGTGGTGGCGGATCAGGTCGTGCCATGTCGGGCAGGTGGGTACGGCGGGGCGGCAAAATCATATTGCTTGGAGCCTGACTCAATGCCTGTGCCGCGAACTGCAATCTGGATGCTAGCGCAGGAAGCTCGAGCGCTGCTGACGCGTCTTGAGCGGGTCAGACCTTTTGCGCTGCAGGAGACCATGGTACCGGCCGCAGCGTTATCCCCGGCCGGGCAGTTTGCCATCGATGACTATCTGATCCGGGGAAGGCGACACCTGCACGCTCTGGTGAAAGAGTTCTTGCGCTGGTTGCGCTCACCGCAGGTGATGTGGGTCGACGCCGAAGAGGCGCAACGCAGATTCACGGTTTTGCGGCTTCGTTTCAATACCGTACTTATGCAATTCGACTTGTTCCAAAACGTGATTGCCCAACGCAGCGAGAGGTCTTATGCGTGGATCCAGACCATCTGGGGTGGCGGGATGAGAGGAGGGTTTCAACGAGGAGCATCGCGTGCATCGTGGAGTTCTACCGTCCGCAAAACAGCAACGAGCTCGCATGTTCGCCGGAACAGGCAAGAATCGCTGGCGCTACCGGCGTCGCTGGTGGGGAATGGGCGCGGCCGGGGGGTACTCGCAGTCGGCTGCCGGCATTCAGGCTTGCCTGGCGCAATTAGTGGGAGCATGGGTGCCGCAAAACGGGATCATCGGACCGCGCACGCGTCGCGCCGTACAGATTTTTCAGGGTCAACAACAATTGCCGGTGACCGGAATGCTCGACAGCGCCACGATTGCTGCTATACAGTCAGCATGTAATGGCCAGGCAGCTGCGCCGGAAGGTCCCGAAGCTGCGCCTCCGCCGTCAGGAGCCAATGCAGCCGGACCGCCAGAACCACCTCCACCTCCCGATCAAGCGGGTCCTTCACCAGATGCCGGGGAGGCGGAAATCTTAGCCAGCGAACCCGAGGCCGAGATCCACGAAGCGCTCCAAGTGGGTGGCCCCTGCAAAGTAGAAGTGGAGCGGCATCCGCCGGTCCCATTCAGTCGCGATCGACATTTTCAGTGGGCTCCCGCTGCCCCTGCGGTATATGTCACTTTCATCGACGGCAAGCCTTGGCGAGTTGGCATCGCTGAACACAATCTTCGGCTGCATTTGCTGCACCAGGCACGCGCTGTGAAGGATTTAAATATTCCAACCAACTCCTTGCAAAACCGATCGGTAGGCTGGATCACCATTCGCTCTGGCGTGGCGTCACATTGCGCAATCCAACAAGGGGGCGCTGCTTCGGGACCACAGTCGTTTCATCCCGTGCATTCCAAGCACGGCATTCTAAAGATCCTGAAACAACTTCTCATAAAGAAACTGCAAACCGGGGACAAGGGCAACCCGGGCATTAAGACAGTCCGATTTACGCCGGGTGGCTCTCTCGTTGTTACCGAGAAAGGAAAAACCATCGCGGAGCTTTCCTTGGGAAAGCCGCTTTGACGAAGCCTGTGCGGACCGGCGAGCGTTAGGCGGCCGGCATGTGGCTGCGCACCTTGGCAGAAGCTCGTCTGAGTTGCAAAGCTCTGTCGGTTACACCCAACCGGCTCGCTGCACGTTGGAGACTGCCGTTTTCGGAATTGATGGCCAGGCGAATTGCAGTTTCCGTGGTCGCTTGATTGATTTCTCTAAGAGAGATCCCCATTGCGAGAGCGTTTGCGATCGTGCTCTCAAGCTGTTCATCCGGCCATGCTGATTTCACGGCGCCGTTGGCGGGCAGATCATGTTGAGGGATGTCTCCCACTGTGATCGGCCAGGGGCCGATGTGACGATGCGCGATTCTCTGAATAAGCTGGAACAATTCCCTCACATTTCCCGGATAGGTCCGGTTCAATAAGTATTCTCTGACCGGTTCGTCAAACTCGAGAGCGGGTTCAGAGGGAAATGCTAGCTTCAGAAAGTGAATTGCCAAAGGTAAAATGTCTTGGCGCCGCTCGTTCAGCGGTGGTATTTGGAAAACCCAACCCGCGATTCGATGGTACAAATCCAGTCGGAACAATCCCTTTCTAACCAGCTCGTCGAGATCACGATTGGTGGCACAGACCAGTCTAAAATTTGTTCGTTGCCAGACGTTTCCGCCGATCCGTTTGTAACTTTTCTCTTGGACCGCTCGCAACAACTGCGGCTGCAATGCCAGCGGCAGCTCCCCAATCTCGTCCAGGAACAATGCCGCACCGTCCGCCAGGGCAAATGCTCCGTCCCGCGCACTGATCGCGTGCGTGAACGCGCCTCGCTCATGGCCAAACAATTCGCTACCTGAGAGTTCGGCGACAATCGTGCTGCAATCAACCGTGACCAGATCGCGGTCAGGTGCGTTCTCGGCGCGAGCCTGGCTGACCATGTGGAATGCTCTAGGCAAGCTGATCATGGAGTGCCTGCTGGAGATAAGTCGAGCACGATTGTCGAGTTCATCCGAAGATGGCACGGAACTCTGTCGCTGACTCGAGGAAGGCATATCCGCGGCCTGGCAGGGCTCGACTGTGTTGCCGCTCGCTTCGCGACAACTTCGCGGAGGATGACAACCGTTCCTCTTTACGATTCGAAGACCCACTTGCCGCCTACCATGGTGCGCTCGATTGCGATCTTGTTCAGGTTCATTGGGTCCGCCTTGAACGGGTCTTCGGCGAGGACGATGAGATCGGCGAGCTTGCCGGGTTCGAGCGATCCTTTGGTGTTTTCTTCAAAGGTCGAGTAGGCACCGTTGATTGTTCCGCATCGGATGGCTTCTTCTAACGTAATTTTCTGATTCGCGCCCCAGACATTTCCCTTCATGTCAGTGCGCGTCGCTTGCGAGCGCAACCACATCATCGGGTCGGATGGACTGGCTGTGTAATCGGAAGAATCCGCGGGGCGCAGGCCGTGAGACAGGAAATCGCGCATGGGGAACATGTGTTGCGTGCGCTGCTCTCCATAGAAATGCATGACGTCGCCATGGAAGTAGACGTAGCCGGAGAACGGAACGGGAATCGCGTTCAGAGTGTGCATGCGCTGGAGGAGAGACTCATTCAATAGCGTGCAATGCTCAATGCGATAGCGGGGATCGGGCGTCGGTGATTCGCGCTGGACTTGCTCATAGACGCTCAGAGTCTTGTCGATGGCCAGATCGCCGTTGGCGTGGGTGGCGAGCTGCCACCCGGCGGCGTGGGCCTTGCGGGAATTTTCGAGGAGTTCGTCGCGGGTGCCGACCTCGAGTCCGTGATAGTTGGCGATGCCGATATAGGGATCGGAAAGCCATGCGGTGCGCTCGGAGATGGATCCGTCGGCGTATTGCTTGACGGCACCGATGCGAAGCCATTCGTCGCCGAAGCCGGTGTGGACCCCGGCGGCAATCATGTGGTCGAGAACCCGAACGCTCATGTGAGAGCAGACGCGCATGCGGAGATCTCCGGCATCGCGGCAATCCAGATATCCCTGCAGCTCTTCGGTGCCGGCATCTGCGTCGCCGGCCGATGTCACTCCCTTGGTGGTGAAGATTTTCGAGATGAGTTTTGCGGCTTCGCGGTAGTCATCGCGCGTTGGAGTAAAAGCAGTTAACTTCAGGAAAGGTTCGATGGCATGGTCGGCAACGTGGCCGGTGAGTTGGCCGGAGGCGTCGTGTTCGTAGCGTCCGCTAGCGGGGTCTGGAGTTTTTTCGTCGACTCCGGCGGCTTTGAGGGCGAGAGAGTTCACGAAGATGGTGTGGCCGCCCCGGTGACGAACCAGAACCGGATGATCGGGAACGGCTGCGTCTAATTCTTGCCGCGAAATAGGATGTGGAGTTTTTCCGTCATCGTACAAGAACCCCATGACCCACTGTCCGGGCGGAGTTTGGGCGGCGCGCTGGCGAAGAGCGGCCTGGATGTCGGCGATGGGATCCATGTCGCAGGCAACCATGCGCAGATGCCAGACTCCAGACATGCAGGGATGCGCGTGAGCATCGATGAAGCCGGGGAGAACGGTCTTGCCTCCGAGATCAATTTTCTTGCTGAGACCCGCGGCAAGGCTCAGGACTTCAGAGTCTGTGCCGACGGCGAGAATGCGGCCGCCGCTGATGGCAATCGCCTGTGCCCGAGGCAGTTTGTCGTTCACGGTCCAAATGTTGCCGTTGTAGAGAATCAGTTCCGGCTCGGTGCGTGCGAGCGGAAGCAAGGCAAAGGCGCCGAGTCCGCCGAGGAAGTCGCGCCGGGAGGTCTCGCCGAGAAGTCCGGGGAAAAATTCGTTCTCATCTCTCATTCGGTAGATTCCTTTGGTCCTCTACGCTGACAGCAACTCTTGAACGGCACGAAAGGCTTGATCGATGGCCTGATCAGTGTACGCGGCGGCGGCTGCGTCGGAATTGGCGATCGCGATGCGTCCGAAACGCTGGCGAGCGATGTCGCAGGGACGCTGTCCCTGGGGCCAGTCGGGATCCCACAGCGGGTTGTATTCGTAGGCGTAGCCGTGTGGCCAGCGGTTGACGGTGATGGCGTCGATGTCGCGTGCGGGATCGAATCCGCCGGGAGAAAGAATGCGCGCGAGCTGGTCACGGATGTTGCGTTCGAAGGTCTCGAAGGTGGCGGAGAGAAGATCGTAGCGTCCGACTTTCTGTTGTTCGCGGGCGGGTAGTCCGGGCTGACAGGGAGTGCGCAACATCCGAAGCAGAATTGGCTCGTCGGGAGTTTTCGGCGAAGTGTATTCGCCGATGTTCGTGGACTGATCGAGTCCAACCGAGGAGTGGTACATGCCGGGCGAGGAGACTCGGGAGACTCCCAACTTCTGGAAGGAGGACCAGTTCTTGACGGCGACGACGGTGTAGACGAGAGGAACTTTCACGCCGTATTTCAGGGCCTGCTTTTGTTTTGCCGGGAGATCGGGGCAAATGTAGGGAATCACCATGTTCCAGCAGGCGAGGACCACGGAATTTGCGCGGACGGTGCAGGCCTTGGAGTCGCGGCCGTAGGTGACTTCCACCTCCTTGGCGGAAGTTGTTTCTCCGACGTGTTGCACGCGGACCGCTGTGCTGTTGAGACGGATGCGAACTGGCGAGCCTTTCTTGTCGAGCTGCGAATAGTCAATTTTCGCGGTGACGATATCTTCCGGCGTGTGTCCTGGGGCGGACGAGGGAATGAGGAAACGCACCAGCATGCGAGCGATGGAGGCGTTGCCATCGGGAAAATGAAAGTGATAGGGCTTGGAGGGAGTGACCTCTCCGAGAGCGGTGAAACTCAGGCGGCCTCCGGGGACGCGATCAAGACCGAGACCTTCGAAGCCGGGGAAATGAATCGCCCAGCAGTCGAGCGCGGGAACGGCGTCGATTCCGATTCCATATAAGCCATGAGTGCGAGTCTGGTAAATGGCGGCGGCGTCGGGGCTGACTTTGACGACGTTAAGCAGGAAGTCGCGATAGCTCATCCGCGACAGCTTGTCTTTCTTATCTGCCTGCGTGAGGCCCGGCATGTAGTCGGCCTTTTCCGTCTGGATGCGGACGATGTCGCGCTGGGCGGCGGCGGACAGCGGAGTCTTGGCGAGAAAGTCGGCCCAGTCTTTTGCTTCGGAAGAGGGGCCGGGAACTCCGGCGACGAGGCGTTCGGTGCCGAAGGTTTCTTTGTCGAAGAAGTACGCGGACTTCAAGCTTTTGTAGACGGAGCGGTCGGTGCACTTGGCTTCGAGCGCGGGAGGATCGATTCCCAACTCGGTAAGAAGTCCGGCGGCCTCGGGGCTATAGGCGAACGGGGACTCGATGGCGACGGTGCCTCCGTTGGCGAGGAGGAGACGGCCTCCGGGGCGGAATTCGTTGCGTTTGGCATGGCCTCCGAAGTCGTCGTGATTGTCGAGAATCAGAATGCGGGATTTGGGTCCGGCTTGTTTGCGGTGAAAGTACGCGGCAGCGAGACCGCTGATGCCACCACCGACTATGACGAGATCGTATTTCTCTCCGGTGTCGACTGCGGTGGTGGCACCGTTGTACGCGTTGTCGCGGACGGCGTGAGCGGTTTCGAACGAGCCGGGATGGCTGCCGCGCATTCCGGTGAGGGCTGGCGGGTAGTATCCCGGGCGGTCTTGGGCAGAGATGTCGGCCTCGGCGGCGCGAAGGAGGTCCGGCATCCATCCACTGATTAGGCTGGCACCGGTTCCGACCGCGACGCCGTTGAGAAAATCACGGCGCGTGATGGGGCGCGACATGCCCAGCTCTTTGTCGCGAGATTTATTCGGAGCAGAGTTGTTTGGATCGGACATTTTCTGGGGAGACATGAGAATCAGCTCGGCTTTGCCTCGGTGCGCATTTTGGCGATTTCCTGAACCGCGCGGTGGCCCTGGTCGATGGCGATGTTGGTATAGGCGTGACCATCGGCGTCGGAGTTCGCGATGGTGATGCGTCCGAAGGGCTGGCGTCCGATGACACAGGGGCGCTCGGAGGCGGGACGATCGAGCGGCTCGAAGAGGCGGTTGTATTCGTAGGCGTAGCCGTGGGGCCAACGATTCACGGTGATGGCTTCAATGTCGGTGGCAGGATCGAATCCGCCCGCGGACAACATGCGTCCAAGCTGGTCATGGATGTTTTGTTCGAAGGTCTCGAACTTGGTGGTGAACAGCTCCCAGCGTCCGGCGCGGTACTGGTCTTTGCAGGGCAGGCCGGGTTTGCACGGGGTGCGAAGCAGATGCAGAATGCACGACTCTTCAGGTGAACGAGGGAAGTTGTAACTGCCTATTGTCACTGGAAAGTCTAATGTGACGTTTGAGAAATAAGATCCCGGCGCGTAGATTGCGTCTGCGCCAAGCTTCTGGAATGATTTCCAGTTCTTGATCTGCACGTTGGTGTAGACGAGGGGAATCTTCACGGCATAAGCGAGAGCCTCTCTCTGCTTGTCTGACATTTCCGGACAGAGATATGGGATCACCATGTTGTAGCAGGCGAGGACGCAGTATCGACCGCGCACGCGGTGCGCACTGCCTCCGCGGACGTAGGTGACTTCGACCTCTTTTGCGCTTGCCGGATCGCCTGCATGCTTCACGCGGACAGCAGTGCTGTTGAGACGGATTCTGACCCTAGAGGAATCGTCGTCGAGGCGGGCATAGTTCATTCGGGCGGTGACGATATCTTCCATCGTGCTGCCGGGCGCGGATCCTGGGATCAGGGAACGCACCAGCAGTCGGGCGATGGAGGCATTGCCATCGGGGAAGTGGAAGATGTAAGGCTCTTCTTCTTCCTCGTCGTCGCCAGAGCGGCGTTTGGGGAGTTCCATTCCGGCGAAACCGGGAAAGCCGTACTGAGCGCAATCGTAGGCCGAAACACCGTCGATGCCGACAGCGTAGAGATCGTGGGTTGTGGTCTGGAAAACCTTTGGCACATCGGGATGGGTTTTGACATCCTGAAGGAGAAAATCTTTGTAACTCTTCTGGATCAGCTTGACGCGCTTCTGTTCCGGAGTAAGACCGGGAAGGTAGTCGACCTTGGCAGTCTGCAGGCGGATCAGATCCCGGCGGGCTTCAGCGGCGATGGGGATTTGGTCAACTGCCTTTTCGGAGTAGCGCGGGCCAAAATAGTGCGCGGATTCTTCCATGACGAGGCGGTCGACTCCGAAGGTTTCTTTATCGAAGAAGGTAGCTTCGCCGAGCTTCATGGAGTCGAACAGCTTTTGGTCGTAATACTTGTAGAAGCGCTGGGTGTCGATGCCGAGATCTTTTAGAAGGCCTTTGGCGACGGCGCTGTAGTGCGCGGGAGCTTCGATGGATTGTGTGCCGCCGTAGCCGAGGAGCAGGCGATTGCCGGCGTGGAATTCGTTGCGCTTGGCGTGTCCGCCGAAGTCGTCGTGGTTGTCGAGGATGAGAATTTTGGAATTTGGGCCGGCGATTTTGCGATAAAAGTAAGCGGCTGCCAATCCGCTGATGCCGCCACCGACGACGACAAGATCGTAGCTTTCGTTGTCATTCGTGACGTCGGGCCATTGTTGGCCATCGCGCAAACCGTGAGCATCTTCCCACGAGCCATCATGGCTGCCGCGCATTCCGGTTTTCGCGGGCGGATAGTAGCCGGGATCTTTTTCCGGAGCAAAAGGAGAATCCGGAATGCCGAAGGCGTCAAGCCAGGGGCTTCCAGCTACGAGAGCGGCGCCCACCGCGATACTGACGCCATTCAGGAAATCGCGACGGGTGATCGAATCCGGCTTGGCTGAGCCAGGGCGCGGGCTGGAACTTGGGCGAGGAATCTTGTTTTCGTCATTCTTCATTTTCGTCATTCATGCGCTTTGCGATGTCCCTGCTCGCTACGCGACAAACTTGTCAGAAAGTTAGCTTCAGCGCCAACTGCAGAATACGGGGATCATAGGTTTGGGTGACCTGTCCAAGGACCGTCGATGTAACTCGCACCGGCGAGCCACCGCCGGGATTCACGAATTGGGCATGGTTGAAGATGTTGAAAGCCTCTACCCGGAACGCCAGACTTACTCGCTCAGTGATTGGAGTTGCCTTTTCAAGCGAGAGGTCGAGGTTCACGCGGCCGGGACCAATCAAGGAGTTGCGGCGGAAGGTTCCATAGAAACCGACGGGACATGTGCTGGTCGTGGCGGACCAGCATGGGTCTTGTCCGAAATCAGCCGGGTTGAAATAGAAACTCTGACCATTCACGATGTGGCGCGGATTCAGTTTCTGCACTGTGGGTGTGAGTTGATCGGCGCGCACCACTTGCGGGTCTCCAAAACCTGAAGGTCCGGGATCAGTCTCGCTCGGATTGCCGTAGCCTCCGTAGATATCCATGGGCACTCCCGACTGCACGAAAAAGATCGGAAACAGGCTCCAGCCCTTGGTAAGCCGTTTCGGCCCGTTGGCCCAGTAATCGGCGAAGGGCAACTCCCATCCGCCGCTGAAGACGAGGCGCTGACGCATGTCGAAGTCCGAGTTTCCATACAGGGCGTGCGGGCGGAAATAGGGGATCAATGAGCTGCGCTGGTTGAATCCGGAGCCATTGTCCAGGTTGTGCGACCAGGTGTACGAGAGCGTGAAAAAAGATGATCCGAAGTGAGGGACTTTGCCTGCCTGCTTCGTCAAGCTGGCAAGAAATCCATTGTAGTTGGCATTGTTGAGGCCATCGAAGAAGGTAAGAGGAGCGTAGATCTCGGTCAAGTTTTCTTTAAGGTTAATGAGGCGAGCGGGATTTCCGAGAGCGTCGGTGCTACCGGGCACGATTGGGTTTTCATCCAACCACGTGAGGAGTTTGTGAGAAGAGCTGCCGACATATCCCAATTCCAGCATCAGGCCATTGGCGATCTGGCGCTCGACACTCAAGTTGTATTGATAGATGTAAGGCGTCTTGAGCCGGGGATTCACGAACAAATCACCGAATCCGTAAGGATAGAACTGTGAGAAGTCGAGAGTTGGCGGAGGCGGCACAGAAGGGAATGGGTCTTGTACACCGGCGGTTTGATAGGGCGTAGTCATATTCGTGCTCGCGGCATTCGCTGCGGGGGAAAAGAAGAGATCTGCTGATGGCCACCAGGGCAGAACACCGTTGTTCCAGTCAGCCATCCATCCGTTGAGCGTATCGAAGAAGAGGCCGGCTCCGCCGCGAATGCTGGTGTGGCCGTTGCCGAAGGGATCCCAGGCGAATCCGAAGCGAGGTGCGAAGTTTTTTCGATCGGGGAAGTACCATCCGTTCGGAGCGCCCGGATCGCCGGGAACGACCAGTCCGGGAGGCGCGTTGAGAAAGCGTTTGGACTGCAAGCCCTGGATGTAAGAGAAGGTATGGCCGTGGATGTCGGCCTCGGGTGAAGTGTATTCGTATCGCAGGCCAACCGTGAGGGCGAGCCGCGGAGTCACCCTCCATTCGTCTTGCACGAAAGCGGACCATTGCTTCTGGTGTTCGTTGTTGTTTCCAGAGGGATACTGCTGATATTCGTCGGGTGTGCCCATGAGGAAATCGGCAAGGTCGGTTCCAGAACCGACGCCTCCCTGCTGCGGCGTGAGTCCGTAGAAGAAGAACCAGCCGTTGGTTGCGTAGCTGTAGACGGAGTTCTCCTGGAGAACGGCGAGTTTACCTCCGGCTTTGACCGAGTGTTTTCCTCGGATCCAAGTCACCGCGTCTGAGACGGCGTAGGTGTTATCGGCTTTCTTGCGCGGAACGTTTTCGTTGAATCCAAGATTCAAGCCTGTGCTGAAGAGATTGATGATTGGAGGTCCGCTTTGCAGGTCGGAGTTGATGTTCACACCAAGTGCAGATGGTCCAGGGAGAGTCTTGCCAGGAGTGTCGTGATTGAAATAGCGCTCGGCAGTTGCGTGAAATTCGTTGAGCAGAGACTGCGTGAGAGTTCTGGTGTAGCCAATATTCAGGAATTCGTTGATGGTAGGGCTGATCGAAGGGAAGCCGGGAACGCTGGCATCACCACCGTTTGCGTCGAAAGGCTGGAATATCGACATCTTGCTGTAGCCGATGGTTACGGAGATTCGGTCTTTCTGCGTCAGATAGAAATCAGCCTTGCCGGTGTACTCGTTGCGATTGTCGGTCTGACTTCCTAACGGAGTAAGTTGGCCGCTCGGCGAAGTTGGCACCAACCCTGCCTGGATGTAAGCATTGGCGACTGGACTGATGGCTTTCGGATCGATGATGGCCTGGGTGGCGAGGGCCGGATTCGACTGGAAATAGCTATGAGCCGGCACTCCGCACGAACTACCGTTAGGAAGCGGGTTGCCGTTAATATCGAGCGCGTTTTCGTTCAAACCGCTTAGGAAACAGGCAACGCGGGGGTCAGGACCAGCGGGGTTGAGCCCGTAGACGCCGTAGTGCGAAAAGTCGCCGCCCAATTCCGCGGCCGTGTATGTGCCGACGGCAATGCCGTGGATAACCGCCGATTGTCGCTGTCCCTGATATCCAAAGAAGAAAAACACTTTGTCTTTGACGACAGGGCCGCCGACGGTACCGCCAAACTGATTGCGCTTGAGCACGGGACGCGGATTTCCGTAAAGATTGTCGAAGAAGTCGTTGGCATTAAAGGCGTCGTTGCGGAGGTAGTCGAACAAGCTGCCGTGGAAATCGTTGGTTCCGGATTTTGTGACGACACTGACGGTGCCACCGCCGTTGCGTCCATATTCGGCCGTGTAGTTGTTGCTGAGAATGCGGAATTCAGCGATCGTGTCGGGGTTGGGATTGAAGACAACGCTGTTGCCAGTGACGGAGTTGTTTGTTCCGCCGTCGAGTACATAGCTGACCGCATCGGCCCGTCCGCCCGCGATCGTGAAGTTACCGCCGCCATAACCGCCTGAGGGGGCGGGTGCGACACCGGGTTGGGTTAAGGCGAGATCGAGCACATCACGGCCATTCAGGGGCAGGTCTTGGACAGGAGTCCCGCTGACAGTTCCGCCAACGGTGGGATTGAGAGTCTCAACTTGCGCAGCTTCCGACTGGACCTCGATTTTTTCCGTGGTCGTACCTACCCTCATGTGCACGTCGATGCGGAGAGATTGGTTGATATCAAGGGGTTGCGGATTTGTGACCGCCTTGCCGAAGCCGGTCATCTCAACCGTCACGAAATACTTTCCGACGGGAAGATCGAGCACCTGATAGGACCCGGTCGCGTCCGTCGCGGCGGCCGACTGAACATTGGTACCCGCATTGGTCACTTTCACTCTGGCTCCAACCAGCGCGGCGCCTTGCTGGTCGGTGACAAAACCCACCACCCTGCCGGTGCTGGTTTGCGCAGAAGTGAAAGGCGACAAGACGAGCGACAGTGTGAGGGTAGAAATCAGGGACAGGACTTTGGGCGAAAGGGAAAACGAAGCTGCGTGCCGCTCCATGGCGATTCAAGCCTCCTCTATGCTCGATCTAGCGCCGACAGCAACGGACAAACTAGCAACGGACGATCTTTTCAGTTCTTTTCAGAATGCACCGGCGTCGCAGCCGGATCCTCGATCCGAATGACCTTCAGAATCTATGAATGTGAGGGGTACAACCTTACTATAGTTTCGGAAGGTTACGGAAGCCCGATTCGAGTTGTCAAGCAGAAATTCGGAGTGCAGTGCCAGCCGAGCGAGCAGCGGCAGAAGAGCCGGCATCAGGCTAAGTTTCTTTGCGAAGCAGCCGGTGCTAGTCCCAACTGGCAGTGCGGCAAGGTTGCAAGAAACTCCGCGCTCCTGCGGAATTCTTGCAACATAGGGTCCGTCGCGGGCGAACTCATTTTCATTTCCTCCTGAAATGAAGCCGCTTCTTCCGTAGCGCGTCGCACACGCTCCGCGCAATATCCAGAGAAGGGGATGATATTGCGGAAGAAGCTTTCCGCGCCGGTGGACTCGGTTATGTCGTCAAATCGAACGCGGAGAAGAATCTATTGCCGGGGGCGAGCCGCGCTTTACGGTAGGCGTTTCATCAGCGCTCGTCTGGCGGCTCAGTTCCTCGTGACCCCGACATCGAGTGCCACTCAGATGATGCTTTCGTGGATCGTCACGATCATTTGAGGCATTCATTGGCACACGCAAACCAGCCCTCAGTTCGTCTGTTACACAACCTTGCGGGACGAATCTGCGGCAACTGGCACGCGAGCATAGATTGTTGTTCCGCCGCTTCGCTTCGATTCGATGCTAATGGTCCCATTTAGTAGTCGAATACGCTCGCGCATACTGGTCAGACCTAGACCTTGACCTTGGGATGCTGCTTCGGGGTCGAACCCTCTACCTAAATCACTGACGATTAAATGAATCTCGCTGGAGTCTTCCTGCAGTTGAACTTTAACTTCTCTTGCTCCGCTATGCTTGATGACGTTGTGCAGGGCTTCCTGCATGATTCGAAACAGGGTGACACCGATCTCGAGCGGCACGGTGCTCGGCACGTCACTCTCGAAGTCGATCTGCATCCTTTGGCGCTCGGCAAATTCCTTGCACCAGCTTTTCATGCCTGCAACGACACCTAGGTATTCCAGTTTTGAGGAGTGCAAGTCGTGCGACAAGGCTTGAACATCGTTCGATACCTCAGCCATTTGTCTTCGGAGTTCCTTCACACGGGGCTCGATTTCAGAAGGATTCTCTTGCAGTTCTTCGAGTTCCAGCGACAGCATCGCGAGCCGCTGGTTGATGTCGTCATGAAGCTCTCTTCCAATGCGAGAGCGTTCTTGTTCTTGAGCATTGAGCAGCCTTGTACTAACGAGTTGCAGTGATTCTTGGGTGCGGTGGCCTTCATCAATCACCACCGACAGGAACATAAGAGGCACCGCGACTAGGCAAAATAAAATCTGGAGCGACAAGATATTCTGTTGCATGGAGGCATAAGGAAACGGCAATCGCCCGTGCATCGTATACCACATCGAGATCAGCACGAGGCACAATAGTGTAAGGCTCAATCCGGCCAATCGGAACCGAACTGCGGCCCACAACAAGAGCGGGAGAGGAACATACAGCACCTCTGGAGTCGTGGCAACGAATGCAGAATGGAAGCCGAATATGAAGACGGAAACCAGTACTGTGCTCAGACTTAACAGGAGCGCTTCCCAAGAACGAACCGAACTTGCGTTCCGAAACCACGAGATGCCCCTTACTCCTGCCAGCACGACCGCCGGAACAATCGTCAGTTGCGCCAACGCATTTGTCCAAAATCGCTCTGCTCCGAGAGGCCAGTAGCCGTGGCCCCAGCCCGTAACGACCACCGCGCCAGCATCTAGAAATGACGTCAACAAAGGAGCAATGAGAACACCACAAAATACAAAGGTGAGGACTCCTCGCACGGTGTCGAACAGACTCTCTTGACGGGTAAATCGCACAATCAAGGAGGCACCGATCAGCCCTTCGGCTGAGTTACTGATAAACCAACCTGAAGCGGTCCACACCGGAACTCCACTCTGAAGTTGAGCGATCATATGAGCCGGCCAAACCGCCAGAAGCAACGTCCACCAGATACGCCGGGGAGCTAAGAGAAAAGCTGCAAGAAGAATCGCATTGGCAGGCCAAAAAGTAGAATTCGGTTGCCCACTCGGAGTCCACGCAAAACCGAGTCGAGTTGCTATGTAGTAGCTCGATCCAACCAATAGCGACGAGCCGAATCTGTGTAGGGCTGGTGTACTCGAAAGAGAAATCCCTGAGAGTTCGTTAACTAGCGGAAGTTTCCAGAGCGAAGGGAATGATGCAGTGGCCATGGCGCCATCAATTTGCAGCTAAATAATACAGAACTTCGAATTGCGTTTGAGTTCTCCGGATCGCAGGTTCTTACTCCGCGGAACAGAAGCCTACAGGTGAGTGCTGCAAATTGTACCCTGAAGTTAAGGAACGTCAAGGCTATTCTCAATCTCACCAGTTTGTGTAAAGGTGACGACCCACATGAACAGATTTGAAACAAACCAGAGATGAGGCCTCGTCCTACATAATCTCAGAGACCCTCTGTGATCTTTGTTTGGACTGGGAATGCAGCTTCCCGAATGTCGACTTCCGGGCCGAAAATGATTTCCGATTTGCCCGTCATCCGCCCACAATCGACCAAAGGTCCACATGGAAGAGGAATGAAGGGTTGGAAACCAGGTTGCGACACAATCGCGGGAAGGATCGACGGATGGTTGCGCGAGAGCTACGAGGAATCAGGGAAGCTGCAGGTCGAAGGCGTAGATTTCCTGGGTGCTGATGTCGCGGGGGAGCAAGAGGACGTCGCCGGGGCCGAGGCCGGTCCAGGAGGATCCGCCGCCAAACTGATCCGCAAATCGCCGCACTTTGTTCAGGTCTGCCAGCTTTTCCAGCTTCGAGTCACTAATTCGCAAACGGTAAAATGCGCTGGCTCCGCTCTCGAGTGTGTCGAAATACAGGGAGGTACCATCGGAGGACCAGGTGAGGTAGCCAAACCCATGCACGGGGGTCTCCAACTGCCGCCAGCGTTGGGTCTTCAGATCGTAGAGCACCAGTCTGTCATTCGTGGCTTGGGTTATCGCGACAATGTAGCGACCATCCGGAGACCAGCGGGGACCGAATATCCCCTGCGAATCCGGAAGTTGCGACAGCTGGTGGGTTTTGAAGTTGAACAACTCGATGAGTGTTCGATCAGGATGGAGTAGTTCGTAGTGCGCAAAGGCGAGCGTGCTGCCGTCCGCTGACCAAGAGGGATCCGTTTCCTGATCTCCTTCAGTGACTGCCTGTGGACTGCCACCATCTTTTGAAATGACAAAGACCTTCCATGGCTTTCCCGGCAAGGCTCCGGAGAATACGATCCGCTGCCCGTCAGGAGACCAGTGGGCCAAGGCGGTTCGCATGGGAGGATAAGTGAGCTGAAGGCGGGCGCCGCCGTCGGGTTTGGAGCGCCACAGAGTGTTTTCAGGGTAGCTGACGTAAGTGACCCACTGGCCGTCGCGGGAGAATGCGACATCGCCGACGGAGATTCCACCGAGATAGGGAACAAAATCACCCGATTTTGGATCGTAACGGATTAACTCCGCTCGCAGTTGAGTTCCAACTACGAACAGTTTCTTGCCATCTTTGCTGGGAAGTGGTTCGGTAAACTGCAGAGGGCCAGTAGTGAGCTGAACGGGTTCGCGCACGATTCTTCTCCAACTATCGGACGCATCGGGCACGATCCAAATGTTGCTGGCGCCTTCTCGAATACTTTGGAAAACGTAGTACCTGCCATCGCTGGTCCAACGGCCACAGCACTCGTTGGAAGGATTGTTCCATCCCGGAAACAACGGGTGGATATTGCTGCCGTCGCTGCGAGCTTCATAAATAGCAGATGTGCTGTTTGCCGCGTTAAAAGACGTGAACCGGATGCGCTTTGCGTCCGGAGAAAAGCGAACGGAGCCGGGAGAGTCCGTGGCGGCGGCAAACTTCCGCGGGTTCGTCCCATCATGCTCGGCGATGTATAGGTCAGTCCCCTTTCCAAATATGAGCTTTCCATCGGGGGCCCATACGCCCCCGAGCCCGGTAATGTCGCCCAGCCGCCGTGGCGATCCAGCGGGAATAGGAACCGACCAATAAGGGCTGCTTCCAAAATTAATAGCTTGCAGCATCAATAACTCGGAGCCATCCGAGGCGACGTCGGCGACAAGGGCATCGGGAAAAGGCGAGTTCAGAGTAACCGTTTCGCCACCCGAGCTCGCTACCTGAGCAACAGCCAAACTACCGGGCAGTGCTTCGTTGAAATAGATTCGGTTGCCATCGGTCACGAGATCGGACTTGGGAAGGCGATCGTTCGTGATCTGTTTGGGTGCCAGTATCCTGGGCGGCGGAAGCGGCGTGCGCAGCCACTCCAAGACCACAGCCGCGGCGACCAGGACAAGCGCCGCGAGGGCGGTCCATTTCAGCCATAAGAGCCGTCGAGTTGCCTCGGTGCGGGAGGCGGGCGCCGCTGTCGCGCCTGACAATGGCGCTCTGCCCGAGTCCGTGTCGCGCTTGAGGCGCTTGAGGTCGGTTTCGAGATCGGCGGCTGAGCGGTAACGGAGATCACGATCCTTCTCGAGAGCCTTGTTGATGATGCGTTCCAGATCGGCGGGGAGATCGGGATTTAGGCGTAGGGGAGCGTTCGGGGCGCGATTGACGATCGCCTCGCAGATCATCGCCGAGGTTTCAGCGCGGAAGGGCAGAGCCCCGGTTGCCATTTCGTACAGGACCGCGCCGAAGGAAAATAGATCGGTGCGAGCGTCGAGTTCCTTGCCGCGCACTTGCTCCGGTGACATGTAGGAGACCGTGCCCACCATTGTGCCGGGGCTGGTTAGATGCTCGGCGTCAATTGACTGAGTCAGCGTGTTCAGCGCGGACTGGCTCGATGAACTGCCGAACGCGACCTTGGCCAAGCCGAAATCGAGAATCTTGGCATGGCCACGCTCTGTGATGAAGAGGTTGGCGGGCTTGATGTCGCGGTGGACGATGCCCTTGCTGTGTGCGGCGTCAAGCGCGTCGGCGATCTCGATGGCGAGGGGGAGCAGAATCTCGAGATCGAGAGGGCGGCCGGCGATACGGTGTTTTAGCGTTACGCCTTCCAGATATTCCATGGCGATGAAAGCCAGACCGTTTTCCTCGCCGATATCGTGAATGGTGCAGATGTTGGGATGGTTCAGAGCAGACGCGGCTTGCGCTTCACGCTGGAACCGGGCGAGAGCCTGGGGATCGCGAGCCACTTCATCGGGGAGAAACTTGAGAGCGACGAAACGGTGCAGGCGAGAGTCTTCGGCCTTGTACACCACACCCATCCCGCCACCACCGAGCTTCTCGAGGATGCGGTAGTGCGAGATGGTCTGGCCGATCACGGGGAGATGCCTTGCGGTAGGGTCGCTTCATCTTACGGACAGGGCATTCGCGAGTCAACGAGAGGCGGCATACCATAAGATCACTTCCGGATGGTCAGCAAGATGGACACTGAAGGCTCGTTCAGTCTGATGGCCCAATTCCGAGCACCTTGGAGCCGCGCTTTTCAACCGAGGGAGCATTCGATAGTCTAATCGAACGTAATCGAGCAGAAACTGGATTTGCTCCAGTTCGCCTCTGGCGCCGTAGCAAAGCCCGGCATCCATTCTGCGGAGATCGTGGGCGCTAACTTGTCGATACCACCCTTTGCGGCATATTCCCGAACCACGTGCCAGACCTCCTTTTCGCTCAGCCTCTCTCGCAGGGTTTCCATCTTGCACCCGACGGAACCACTCGCCCGATGAACGTTTGCTGCGGGGATCCATGGTCGCTGACATTCGGGCAGGCGAAGAACTATTTTTGGGCTTAGGAGAATTCGTATCCATATCGGCTTCCGAGACATCGTTCGCGGTCCCCCTTAACCGCGCTACGATGGTCTGCCTAACCCCAGCCACTCTACGGATTGGCCGTTACTCACTAAGTGGTTGAGCACGCGCTGCTTGACGGAAGGGCAGAGCGGGAACGAGGTCATCACACAATTGTTTTGTCCTCTTTCCTCGGAGTCAGGCATCTTTCCCGGCTGGCTTTCCGCACTTGGCTGCTTTAAACTGCCAAAATCCAACGGTTGGGAATCTTCCCGATTACTCTGCCAAAGGAGACGTTTTTATGTCCTTGATGCCGGATCCGAGCTTCTATCCATCCCCGCGAATGGCCATGCATGCGCCGCCAGAACGCCTTGGTTACGTCACGCTACTTAACGTCGGCAAGAACGGAAGTCGCGACGCCATGGGCGTGATTGATTTGGACCCGAACTCTTCCGCATATGGCCGGCTGGTCGGGCAGGTCGATCTTCCCCATGGCGATAATGAGCTTCATCATTTTGGTTGGAATGCTTGCAGCGCATGCCTTTGCCCCCAGGCTCCTCACCCGCATATGGAACGTCGCTACCTGATCGTGCCGGGTATCGCCTCATCACGGATTCATATCCTGGATACGAGACCCAACCCCAAGCAGCCAAAAATCGTGAAGGTGATCGAGCCCGAGGAGTTCACTAATAAGACGGGCTACACCTCACCCCACACGATTCATTGCGGCCCAGACGGCGTGTATGGTAGTGCACTGGGATCAGCCAGCGGAGACGGACCCGGCGGAATTTTCCTGATGGACGCGAATACGTTCGAATTGAAAGGTCAGTGGGAACAGGATCGCGGCCCGCAGCAGCTGGCCTACGACTTCTGGTGGCATCTGGGTCAGGACACCATGGTGACCTCCGAATGGGGCACACCCAATATGGTGAAAAGCGGCGTCAACCCCGAATTGCTCTTGGGCGGCAAGTACGGACATAAGATGCATATTTGGAACCTTGACAAGCGCCGGCACGTGCAGGAACTCGACTTGGGTGCGGAGCAACAGATGGTCCTCGAACTGCGGCCCTCCCACGATCCAAACAAGACGTACGGCTTTGTCGGCGTTGTCGTTTCGCTGAAAGATCTTTCGTCTTCGATCTGGATGTGGCACCGCGAAAACGGCGGCAAGAACGGCGGATGGGCAGTTGGGAAGGTGATCGAAATCCCCGCCGAACCAGTTGACCCGGAAAAGCTCCCGCCGCTGCTTCAGGGCTTTAAGGCAGTTCCGCCGCTCATCACGGACATCAATCTCTCCCTCGACGACCGCTTCCTTTATGTATCGTGCTGGGGTACGGGCGAGTTCATTCAGTATGACGTCTCTGATCCCGTGAAGCCCAAGAAGACAGGATCGGTCCGCCTCGGCGGCATCGTACACCGCGCGGCTCACCCGAAAAAGCCGCAGCAGGCGCTCAATGGCGGGCCGCAGATGGTCGAGATCAGCCGCGATGGCAAGCGGATCTATTTCACTAACTCGCTTTACTCTCCGTGGGACGAGCAGTTCTATCCTGACGGTGTGAAGAGTTGGATGGTGAAGATCGACGCGGATCCGAACGGAGGAATGAGGCTGGATGAAAGATTCTTTGTGGAGTTCGAAGGGCTCCGCGCCCACCAGGTGCGGCTCGAAAATGGCGACGCATCTTCGGATTCCTATTGCTACTCGGACAAATAATAATGCATACGCCTCTCACTTCGACGATGTTGTGGCTGATGCTGCTGCTCGGTGCCTATCACGGAATCAACCCCGGTATGGGTTGGCTCTTCGCGGTGGCGCTGGGGATGCAGGAGCAAAAGGGCAAAGCAGTAGCAAAAGCCCTCGTGCCTATTGCGGTCGGTCACGCAGTAGCGATCGGCGTGGCCGTTTCAGCAGCCGCTCTGCTCGGCTTTGCTCTACCGCTCGCCGTTATCCGTTACAGCATCGCCGGACTCCTCGTTGGTCTGGGACTCTATTCACTGGTTGGGTGTCACCATCCGCGGTGGGTCCGCATGCAAGTGGGCTTTCGTGATCTGACATTTTGGTCGTTTCTGATGGCCTCAGCGCACGGCGCAGGTTTGATGGTAGTTCCAGTGTTGCTCGGCAGCAACACTGTCGAAGCCGCCAACCCGATGACGGGTCATCACATGACCACCGGTCCCTTGGTCGGTCTGGTTGCCACTGTTATCCATACAGCTGCGTATCTTGCGGCTACGGGTGTTCTCGCGTGGCTGGTCTATCGTAAGTTGGGTCTCGCCCTCCTGCGTAAAGCCTGGTTTAACTTCGACCTGATTTGGGGAGCCGCTCTCGTGGCCGCCGGCCTGTTCACGCTCTTCATTTAGGGACAACGAGCGGACTAAGGAATTGTAGGCGCATTATTCTTAGTTTGGACGGCCCAGTTGCGCGATGAAACTCACGAATCAAATTGCGAGCGTGCCGGGAGACGGCGAAACCGGGGTTCTTCAGGCAGTCCATCGAGATGCGGGTGCACCTTGAGCCACACCAGCGTTCCATGGCGCTCGGAGTCAGCCTTCTCCAGCCAGTCGAGTGGGCGGTCATTGTCCCGATCACGGCATAATACGAGGCGATGCCATAGGACGAGACGAACTGTTTCGCGACAGCTCGAGAACCGCTTGCATGATGGCGGAGGCATCGTTCAGCCCCCATCGCGCGCGTAAAGAATCGCCAGGCCGGAGGATGGTCGGGGCAAGCCGTCGGAAACGGCAGTTCCTCGCACAAACTCCAGGATTGCCTGTTCCGTCCCAGTTGCTCCAGCGAGCGCGCGAGATCGTTGTGCCCCAAAGGTCGGATCCAATTCGAGGCACTTTCGATGAGGCGTCAAAGAGCGCTCCAGCAACGGTTGCGCAGCCTGCCCACAGAGTTTTAATGAGCGCAGTCATCCGGATCGTTCTCAACTCACCTCCAACTCGAAACACATACTGAGCCGAGCTCGTTTTTTCTGCCGCTGCGTTGGCTTCGCGGCTGCGCGCTTGATTGTTCCGATGTTAGTTCCTTTGTCTACTTGCAAGCGCCGGGAAAGGAACACTGCTGCGCAAGCGCAAAAGCGGAAGAATTGGCTGAGATGACAACGCCAGATAAATCGTTCCGTAGTTAAGTAAGAGCTGGTTGCCGCTCGTCTACTCGATGCGGCGCGCTATGCCATAGCCACGCAGCGGACCCATCGTTTCAAGAGTCTTGGGAACCATGAGAGCCAGCGTACCTTGCCAAACACTCGCCTTGTCGACCGAATCTATTGGTTAACCATCGGATGCTGACACGAGTTCTTTGGGAAAGCAATATGTCGCGACGTTTCTTGCTGTCAAATCTCTTCTCTTCTAATCCGGTGGTAAAGTGACGATAAGAACTAATCTTGCTCGTCAGTGGCTCTCGGGAGTAGGAATGAACATTCTGCGTGTTGTCGCGCTATTCATCGTGTATGGTCTCGCGCTAACCGCGGCCGGAGAATCCAAAACACTGCCAGGCTCGGTTTCGACAACAGCCACGCGGCAAGATGACATTCCGAAGTCAATCGCTGAAAGCATCAGCAACACGCTCCAGTTCGCCGAGGGGAACCTTCTCGGCGTTGCGGAAGCGATGCCCGACATCAAGTACTCCTTCGTCCCTAGAGCCGGAAAATTCGACGACGCTCGCAGCTTCGGCGAGCAAATAAAGCATGTCGCCTGCGCCCAGTTTGCATTTTTTAATGAATTCGAGGGAAAGAAGCCACCCGATGACTGCGAAAAAGGCGGGCATGAGCCGGCAAAAACGAAACTGAACTGATCAAGTACCTCAAGGATTCGTTCGATTACTCTAACCGCATCCTTGCGACGCTTACGGAGAAAAACGCGCTTGACCCAGTCGAAGGCCGGTACGCCGGCCCTAACACGAAGCTGGGGATTTCAGTCGTTGCCGTTTGGCACATCACAGATCACTATGGGCAGCTCGTAGAATACCTGCGGATGAACGGTATCGTCCCCCGATGACGCAGAAGTACGGACTGAAAGTCCGGTGATTGAAGTGCATTCGAGTAAGTGACAGATGGTCGAAAAATGGGCATTGGGGGCACCCACTGGATTCAGTCTGGAAGGACATGAGATGCGGAAAGGGTTTACGAGAAAACCACAAGCGGACGAACCCGCGACGCGAGGCAAGAACTACATAACGCGGAGTGGGCTGGAGCGTCTCAAAGATGAGCACCGGTTTCTGCTCACCAGGGAACGCCCAGCCGTGACGGAGGTGGTGGCGTGGGCTGCCAGCAACGGCGATCGCAGTGAAAACGCCGATTATCAGTACGGCAAGCGGCGGCTGCGGCAGATCGATGGGCGAATTCGCTTTCTCACGAAGCGAATCGAAGCTGCGGAAGTGGTGGATCCGGAAGCTCCGAGAGCGGGGCAGGCGGCGAAGAGAGCATTCTTCGGAGCGACCGTGCGCTATGCCAATGCCGCAGGAGCGGAGCGAGTGGTGAGCATCGTGGGCACAGACGAAATCGATCTCAATCGCAACCACATCAGTTGGGTGTCACCTCTGGGGCGCGCGTTGATGAAGTCGGCAGCGGGTGACAGCGTAGTTCTTCAAGTGCCGGGCGGTACAGAATACCTGACCGTGCTGGAGGTGTGTTACGAGCGCATTTCTGTGGAACCGTTCCGCGAACCGCCTGGATCCGAGGCCTCAGCAAAGAGACTCCCTCGCCGACGCTAAAGCCACTTGATCAAGATTAGCGAGGCGGTACATGAAAATTCCACGCCCCGAGCAGGAAATGGATCGTGAGCCGACTATTGGGCGGCGCCGATGGCGGAGGCGGTCTCCGGGTTGGTGGCCACAAGCAGGGAAATCTCTATGGCTCAACCTCCGCTGGCGGGTATGTGAATTCGAAGTGTACCGAGGGCTTCGGTGCTGGCTGCGGAGTTGTATTCAAGCTGATCTCGTAAATCAGGAATCGTCTCAGGCAGAAGCCTTTGGGCGCATCTGAGGCGCGTTCTCACCTGCCCCGACTTTCCCTTGCAACTTTGACTTTCGTTGACTGAGGTCAACGGGCCACTTCGAATTCCTTAATCGAAGCAATGACCGTCATCGAGATTCTCCGCAGCAGGCATTATCTGTCGATAACGTGGCCCTATTTGCACTCGAAACGAGTATCTTGTGCGGCGATGATCTGCCACTTGCCAATGCGCTCAGGCATGTGTCTGTCCACATCGGATGGCCGAAAGCATGCGTCATGCAGAACTGTCTGAGATCAGTTCGGTGAGAGATATGGTGACCTCGCCGATGATTCCGATTTACGTTAAAAATGTTCTGTGATATAGACAGTGACCGTGACCTGTCTACCTTTCACCAAGAGGGAACTGGGGATCCTCCTTGCGCTGCTGTTCCTTCTGGCCAATCTGCCGGCGCAAGATCGAAAGGTCGATCCGACATGGTTGCATCGCTACGTGCCAAGCCTAAGTAGTGCGACCGTAGCGTTGTCCTCTGAGACGTGCCACGACAAACCCATTTTTGGCGAGGGTGATGCAGAAAATCGCAGTCTCCAGAGCGTCTCCCGTTTCAGCGAAGTCACCATCGATGCACACGGAACATGTCGGAGCATGTCTTACGATCGGGAAGAAGAAATCTACTTCGTTCTGGGGGGCGATGCCAATCTTCACTACGGTGAACATACCTATCGGATGCGCGCCAACGATTTTACCTACCTCGGGCCAGGAGTAAATCACTCCATCGATAACAGCGCTAATCAGCCCCTGCGAGTTTTGATGATGGGCTTCAAGATTCCTTTGAACATTTCCATTGGAGCACCGAGTCCAGAGCCGAAGATCGTGAACATGGATGAGGTGAAAGAGGAGACGGTTGACGGACATCCTAACTCGGTGCTCTATAAGCTGCTCGCGGGACCGCTGACTGGCAAGCGGGACGCTATTGACCAAGCGTATGTAATTGTGAGTTTCTTCTGGATGGATTTTGCTCCGGGGGGCACGAACTTTCCCCATCATCACGAAGCCGCGGAGGAAATCTATCTGGTCATCGATGGAGAAGGTGAAATGGTAGCTGGTGGAGGAACCGACGGAATCGAAGGACGACATCCGGCCAGGGCGGGCGATGCCTACTATTTCCGGCCGAATTGCACGGTCGGTTTTTACAACCAGAACAAGCCAGGAGCGAAGGCGCACATTCTGGCGATACGATCGCGTATCCACCTGCCTGAGCATCAAGATTAGACAAAACGAACGCGCTGCCTTGGCGCAGACATTCACCAGCAGCAAGAAAACTGCAGGCCAACGGTGAACCGGATACTGCAATATTTTCAGCCGGCGCATACCGACACGGACATTCAGAATTCTCGGAACCTCCCATAGTCTCTGCGACTGTTCAGTGGTGAGCTAGTTTCCAAGCCGACGCCAATCTTCTTTCGCCCTTCACTCGTCGGATGCCTTCAGCTAGGTCAGGGCTTGGGAGGCCAAAATCAGCAGCTCCTAGGCCAAGCGGCTGCTTGCAGGCGTCACCGCTGCATGTTTGCGCTTGAGTGACTTGACTTGTGCACCTATTTCGGAGGCGAAATTACAAACGACAGTCAGCGCGTCGCCCACCTGTTGCGACACGCGGTAAAGCAGGATTTTCTTCCCATCAGGGCTAGCCTGGAAGAAAGGATCGGGCGGGGACCAATTTGTCACCAATGTTTGGGGCACACCGAACTGCAGGGCACCGACTACTTCTTTCAGCGGCAATGCCCAAACCGTGTTTCCGGAAGTCGCATAATAGAGTTCCTTTCCATCCCGGCCCCGCAATGGGTGAAGCCCCCTGGTTCGCCGAGACTTGCCATTTCCCAGCCATCAACCAGAAAATCCAGATGTCTATGGATGGCCTGAGCATCGAAGGAGCGACGGAAACCTCCGTGGGCCGCTCGTCTCTGCGCTATTATTGGTTTCCGTTACGTTTTTGTGAGCCGAAGGAGAAATTTCATGGAAATCAACACTCGACGCAGCTTCTTTAGCAAGGCCGCGGCGATGGCAGCTTTGGTAACCGGGGCGCTGAAAACTTTCGGCCAGCAGCAGGCCCCTGCTGCTGGCACACCCATCCCCGCTAGCGCACCTGGTGGGGACGCGACTCATCGTCCCGGCGCCAACCACATCCACGAAGGGATCTACTACATTTCCGGAACCGGTTCCAATGACGGGTACCCTAAGGAGGATCACGTCCTCGTAACTGACCCCTTCGAAAAGCACGTCACCCGCACCATGGATGCTCTCAAGAAATCCGTCGAGCGTGCGGGCTGCACTATGGACAGCATCATCCATCTACAGGTCTTTCTCTGCCTACCACTAGCTGACGGCATCCCCATGCCAGCTGGCAAGGCTCGGTTCGATGCCCATAAAGCGCAGTACGACGCGTTAAACAAGATCTACGGGACTTATTTCTCTCCAGGCAAAGCGCCGTCCCGCGCTTGCATGGCCCTCGAGTGGATTCCAGGTGATTCGCTGATTGAAATCGTAGGCAGCGCAATGGTGTTGAATCCACCCACCGCCTGACTGTTGAATGAGTCGCGACGACCTTGAAAGGAAGCGACGAATGAATTTGAACTTGGGTTGGAATCGTCGTTCATTTCTCGCCTCACTTGGGGCCGCTACAAGCGGCCTCCTCACTCCGGCGAAGTTGAGCGCTGCTGGCATCTTTGGCAAGAAGCCTAAGCCATCCACGCCCTCGGTCGATGGTAGCCCTATCGTGCCGATAACCACCGGCCTCGGTTCCACTGGGGATATCTACGCCGAATTGGGAGTGACACCTCTCGTAAACATCAACGGCACCATCACTGTCATCGGTGGATCGGTGATGAGGCCGGAGGTTATGGAGCTGATCCGGAGAGGCAATGAGCACTTCGTTCTGATCGACGAACTCGAGATTGCAGCCGGTAAGTTTATTGCAAACCTGTGCAAGTCCCCTGCCGGTTATACCGGCCTGGTGACGGGTGGCGCAGCCGCGGCAATGGTAGTCGGCTACGCTGGCATGATGACCGAGGACCTCGAGCCTCGCATGCGTGACATTCCCGACGTGAGCAATTTTCCGAGGACTGAAGTCATCATCCAGAAGAGCCATCGATATCCGTTTGACCACCAGATCCGGCAGACAGGCGCGAATCTGATCGAAGTCGAGACGCGTGAAGAAATGATCGCCGCCATCAATCCGAAGACGGTAGCAATCCACTTCACCAATATTCTGTCGGACAAGGGCAAGGTCAGCGGGCCTGAGACGGTGGAAATCGCCCGGGCGCACAACATCTATAGCTTCAATGATGCCGCCGCAGATGTGCCCCCGAAAGAGCGGCTCTGGGAGTATCCGGCACTCGGCTTCGACATGGTTACGTTTAGCGGCGGAAAGGATATCCGCGGACCGCAGGCAGCCGGTATCCTGATCGGCAAAGAAGATTTGATCCGTTACGCCTTGCTGAACATGAGCCCGCAGGAAGATCGCATTGGCCGCTGCTGCAAGGTCGGCAAAGAAACCATTTTTGGGATGCTTAAGGCGCTCGAGATCTTCGTTAATGAGGACTTAGACACTTGTTTGAAGATGTATGACGAGCGCGCACAGGTCATTACTGACGCGGTGAAGAAGTTCGGAGTGATCGCACTGCCACGGCAGTTCAACCCTCAAGCTCTCGGCAACGTGACTCCGCGTTACAGCTGGCAGATCGATCCGTCGAAGCTCAAAATCAGCGGGGCCGAGGTCATGCAGAAGCTGGCTGACACCAGGCCAATAGGTATTGGCAGTATGGGCGCAGGTGTCAGTGGCATGCGCGGACGCAATCCGGACGCTCCAGCCGGTGACAATCACGGCGGCCATCATGGTCATCCCAGCGACCCGAACAGCTTCGG
>Ga0070735_10000234_pt1 | contig 67473 bp, 90 predicted proteins | sample Coa_R1_FD_66443 | JGI IMG/M metagenome (GOLD analysis project Ga0070735, IMG submission 66443) | Surface soil microbial communities from Centralia Pennsylvania, which are recovering from an underground coalmine fire - Coalmine... | ecosystem: Environmental > Terrestrial > Soil > Unclassified ...
CATCGTGGTAGGCTTCGCCTATAGCCTCGACCTTAGCCGGGACACCGTCTGCGCCTTCGATAAGGGTGTTGAGCGACAGGTCGTATGAGCGAACCCAATCCGGTGAAATCGCATTGGGGTCGCCCCCGGCGAGCAGCCACAGGTGGTCGGCATCGTTGTGAATCCACTCGCCGTGAATCTTGACCGGAATGATAATGCCGGGTCTTCGCTCGACCTTTAAGACTTCTTCAAACGGCCGATGCACCCCCGGGAGCCAATCTCCCGGGCGCAATTCATGCGCCTTCATGAGCGTTGGCTCACTGTCTTCGGGGCGACGAGCCTGGATGATTTCATCCCAAGCGGGGCAGTTGTCTCCACCGCCGCCGTGTGAGCCAGTGTTCCCACCGCCGCCAGAATAGGCAGGCACCGCAACGGGAATGTTGATGTTGATGAGGGTTTGCCCGTCGTAATTTCCATTCATCGCCGCTGGCAATGTGAACATCGCTGTGCCGCTTGCATTTGGCGATTCAAGGGCTTGAACGCCAAGGATGAAATCGTAATACGTCAGGAAATAATACGTCGCGGCAGGCACGACATTGAAGACGGGCCCAGACCCACTGGCAATTTGCACGATGCCCTGGTCTAGTGTAAAGGCTTCGAAGGTCGGCCATGTCGGTTGAATCGTGGCTGTCGTCGAGCCAGTGACATTATAATTGAAAACGATTGGGTTCTGGATATTGGTGACGAGTGAACCCTGGCCGTTGGCTCCCGACGAGGAGTTCATGATGCCTGCCATACCCGCTTGATAATCGAAAACCGAACCGTCGTTTCCGGCGGTGTAAACAGTTTCCTTAAGCGGAACCGTCGGGTCCAAAAGACAGGTGTTTTGGTTGTCGTAGAAACGGGCTATGTATGTCCCGTCCACCGAGAAAGTGATGGACCTCTGAAGATAATTGGGCGAGATTGCCGGGAGCATGCTGATGGTGATTGCTAGCGTATGCTTGAGGCGGTCACGCACGGGACCATTGACAGAAACGCTCGCGCTCTGCACCACTCCCGCGACGATGCGATGGATTTCGACCTTGCCAGCCGCTGTCCACACGCAGAGATAGCCGTCGTTGTTGTGCGCACCACCGCTGTTCTGAATCGCCCACCCGACATTAGTGCCGCTCGTTTGGTAACCAGTCCCAGCGCTAAAGATGTTGTTTAGGTATAATGTGGATGGCGGAGCCCACGGGAAGGTTGACGAGTCTGTTGCTCCATCAATGCTCACCATCGAGCCGTCGTTTCGCATCATCCCGCCAGGGAAGCGCGTGAGCAATGAGACGAGCCCGGTTGTTCCGCCAACCGTTACCGACGAATCAAGTTGTCTTCCGCAAATCTTCTTTTGGGTATTGAGAGGAGCCGTCGCAGCGGCTATGCCCGTGCTCGGGGCAAGCGTCCGTATGAGCGACTTGCGAGCCCAATCAATGCTGTCAATCGTGGGGCGGCGTGTAGAGGGCCTCATGGCAGACAGTAAATCCAATCACGATAGACCGAGATGTTCCCGGAGGTGTCTTTCCACCACATCTTCACGACGTACAAAACCCCGGGGACTGCTGTAAAATATAGAGGATACGTCAGCAGTTGATTGGCTGGACGTGCAATGTTAGATGTGACGACTTGCTGGCTGCTGTCAGACCCGTAGATGGTGATGCTTTCTTGGCCCGGAAGCGCTCCCGTGGCATACTGGATTTGCAGTCCTCCAGAGGCAGAGAATGTGGACTGGTATGTTCCGCCAGCGGGAATAAGCGTGGCGTTCAAAACCGACATCGCTTGGATAGAGAAGTCCAAGGCTCCGTTGGGCGTCACGCCGATTGCAGGCCCGAGATAGAACATTCCCTGTCCGGGGATTGACCCGCCGCCAAGCGTCATCAGGTCAGCAACCGTGCCGTCCTTAGCAGACAGTTGCCACTTGATGTTATCAAGGACAAAGAAGTCGTTTGGCGTGATTTCCGGTATCACACTTTGGAATGCGATAACATCGTTGAGATTCAGTCCCGCGTCGTCCGGCAAACGACACCCCAACAATTTCCCTCGCTTAGATGCCTGCTGAAGCATGTAGTAGGCGACCTTTGAAACGGCATATTGCGTTTGCCATGTATTGTCTTGCGCAATCATGTACGCGCGTTTGCCGAGCCCCAGAGGCGGAGGGTTGTTGACATCGTTGTAATTGACGCCGACAGCACACAGAATTTGCCCGCAGTTATTATCCCACCCCAGTGCAACGCAGACATTGCGACGGTCGCGGGTAATATCGACTCCAACCTCGGATACTTGTGCGGCGGCATAGACGCGCTTCGGAACACCGATGATATCGACGTACTGAGAGTTGAGTTTCCCGAACCCATCGACGGTCCAGATGTTCCCGGCGGCCTGCATCACCTGCTCGATGACATCGAACATTTTGGACCCTGGCTGGTATGCGAAAAGCGGCGACTCATAGTAGACGCCTGTGATGTCTACGACCTTTCCTACGTCAGCCACATTGAAATACAGCAGCCCATTGTAAGAATCCAAGTAGTACGACCCGGACGCCGGAGGGAACAGTCCGCCATTAGAGGCTTGGGTCATCGACCCCACAGTCATCGTCGAAGCGATGATGTAGCGTTGGGGCAGTTCGAAGACAGAATACTGTTGGCCCGAAGCCGGGGGAATCATCAGTGAAGCGACTGGAGCCGTTGTCGGATTGGTGAATGAGCCAAGGGTGCCGGACGGCAAGACGAAAACCGAACCGTCGTCATTGACGAGGTCGGGGAAATAAACGACGCCGTTCCCGTTGGCCTGAGTGTAGGATGCCGTTGAGTTCAGTTGGTTTCCGTTGTCATCATAGATGACGTATTGACCCTTCGAGATGGCGCGGTTTAGAACGTCTATCGCCGCGTCATTCGGTTTCATGTTATCGTAGATAACGCCATCGAGCATGATGGCGTCAACCAGTTCCTTCAGGTTGTCCGTACATACGTATGACCGAGAGAGCCCGTTCAACCCGTCAATCGTCGGACTTGGCGCATCGACGAATCCTGTGAAGCATCGCGTCAGCGCTCCGCCCTTGGTTCCTCGATAGGCGCGAATGCGCTCGCCTTCATATAGGCGCGAGCGTGTGTCCCCCGGCATATCGGGGATGGTAATAGTCAGTGTTCCACTTCGGTGAGTGGCTTGGTCGCCTTCAACTTTCGTGATGGGAAGCGTTATCCAGTTCCCACTGCGCCATACTTGAACAAGCACATAGTGCGTGAGTGCTTGTGCGGCGGCGGCCTGCTGAGGTGTTAATGCGGCCATCACCAGTACCTAAAAAATTCGGTGCCGCCGTTGCTTAGGTCAATGCTCGTGCTATGAGCCAGTCCACCATTCGTGTAAAAGTAAACGGTTTGAGTCCCGCTCGGGAACGGCGGAAAATAGGGGAACGGTGTTCTGCTCCCGGGGGCGGTGACCGTGAAAGTGTAGACCTCAGTCGTTGTCTGGAAGGTAGATGAATAGTAGTAGCACCGCATTTGCTGTGTGTCGAATATGATGTAATCATATTGGAGAATGGGAGGACCTGTCCACGTAAAGGTCACTCCCGCGCCAGTGCCGTCTACATCTTGGGCCGGGTTATTCAGAACGCATTGTGAGAACGGCCCGTTGAATCGGATTTTACCACCCCACGGAGCAGTCCCGAGATTCGAAAACGGGAAAACCGTAGTGAAGTTGTTCTGCGCCAGAATCCCCCACGCTTGACCGTTCCAGGCAGGCAAAAAATCAAGAGCGTTGATGCCCAGGGGACCACCAAACCATTGCTGGACCTGTAAGGCTGTAGGAACTGTAACAGGGGGACCCCCGAACCCCCCAATGAGTGGGTTCGGGACTGGATTCAACGAACGGAACCAGGGGTCGACCATGTGCAATTCAAGTTTCAGGTCTTGTCGATAGCCGCCCTGACCATACCGTGGGTCATACGATTCCTGTGACATCACACTATCGGGAGAATCCACATACACCGGGGCGGTCAATGCCGGAGCAAGTCCATCAATGAATAGATTCTGCACGGAATCAAAATTCAGAGACGTGAAAGCGGCAGTCATCGTCCGTCGGTCGGCTCCCTTCCACGTCAGTTCAATATCCCGTGACGGAATTTTCCGGGGAGCCTGCGTCCGACGCTCTGACCCGTCAACCATGTTTTGATACAGGATGCTCGGCTTTGTGGCCTTGACAGTGATGCTATCTGGATTCCGAGGAAGAACAATCCCTCCGATTTGCCAAGTCGGGCGATTATTCAGCGGAACCCCTCGCTGCCCAGGGATTTCGTTGATGAGCGGGTCACTGTAAAATAGTAAGAGTGACATTATGTCAATGTGCTCACGAAGTCACCACGCAACCGCGCGGATGCAAACGATGAAGCGTTCATCGCATTGGTCAGGATGTTGGCGAGTTCTGGAATCTGCGCTCTCAATTCCTCAACGCTCGTTTCCGATAGCGTGGAATTCGGGAATAGGTTCACGGTGACAAACGGAGTCATTTGGGCCGGGGGACCACCGGGGGTTGACGGAGCGGTTGGAACCGTACTGCCGGGAACATAGCCGCCCGCCAAGTGGTTGTAGCCAGCATTCCCGCCCTGTAGGAAATAGGGAATATTCAATCCAGCCGTTCCGCCCAACAGCATTGTCGTGAACGATGCCGCAAGTCGGTCTGCGTTCTGAGCCTGTTGCAGTTGGTCGTTCATGGCGCTCTGGAGAATCTTGTCGGCGGCTTCGGTCAGTTGGATATACTCAGCAACACCGACGTGCTTACCAGAGCCGAGCGTGAAGACGCCGTTCTTCTCTGACGCGATACCGAGGTTCGGTCCCAACGCTTGGAGTTGTTTTAGTATCGACTGTTGTGAGGCGGTGTATCCGCTGAAATTGCCATTCAATCCAGCGAGGATACCCTCCATTTGCTGAATCTGGCCGCCAGCCATATTGTAGGTTTGCAGATACTGCTGATACCCGGGCATCGTTTGGTCGGGTCGATACGAGGCTGGAGAGTTGTTGCCGAACAGTCCACCGAGCGCTCCGCCGATAGCACCACCGACAGGACCAAAGAGTGAGCCGATGGCAGAACCAACGGTGGCCCAAGTGGAATTCGAACCGCCGCTTCCACCGTTGACCATGCCCGCCACGAGTTGGCCGACCGTGTCGCCGATGGCGAAGTTCTTTTCGTAGGCGGCGATACCGTTCATTTGGTTGTAGTAAGACTGCGCCGAATCAGTAAGGCCCGCTGGCTCTGATGCAATCCCGGTATAGCCCCCGGAGATGTTGTTGCCGCTACCGTCTTGCGCAACCGTGGGTAATGCATCGCCGTTGCTCTGCATCTGGTTCAGCACGTATTGCAGGCTGGAATCAATGCTGTCTAAGGACGAGGCGCTTGAGCCCACTGGCCCCAGATTGTCCGTGGCCGACGCTGAAGCGACTTGGACGCCCTGGGTATTTTGTTGATTGTTTTGTTGCTCTGCCTTGATGATGGCGTTAGCCGCATCCACAAGTTTCGCCGCCGCCTGACGGTGGTGGTCGGCCGCAGTTTGGTGTGCATGCAGAATGTCGTTGATGTGGACTTCTTTGACTTTTTCCGTCGAAGCCTTGAGGTCTGTTACCGCGCTTTTCAGCAGTATGGCGTTTTCGTGGTTCAACTGGGCATCGGTTTCGTGAATGCCCTGTTTGCCAAACGCCTGCTGGAAGAATCCGCCAACATTGTTCGACAGACTGTCGAACAGCGCGGCAACTTCGCTCTGAAGGAATTTCTGAACGAAGGTACGGACGAAGGTGCCCACGATACCCGTGGACATGTGGAGTCTCGTCATCACCTGCGTGATGAATGCGTCGAATTCTCCGCCGATGGCATCGGTTGCGGCCTTGCCAGCGTTACGCAAGGACTGGTCGAGGTCCACGCCCCACTTCGCTTGCTTGATGCGGAGTTGGTCGATTTGCACTCCCGTGTCTTGAATCGTGTGCTGAAGGTTGACCAACTTGTCCTTTTGATTGTCAAGGTCTACGTTAGTCTGCTTCAACTGCCCATCGAGTTGCGTATAGAGCGCGATGAGGTCTTGGCACTGCTTGGTTTGGCCGAGCCCAGCGTCTTGCAGTTCCTTAATCTTGATGCCAAGCGCGTAGACTTGGTCGTTCAGTTCTGAACGCTTCTTCGTCTCTTGGTCGATTTCGTCGGACAGTTGGTGACGATACGACAACTCCATGTTGTATTCGTGCGCGAGTTCTTGAATCGTCGGATATTCTTTATTCTTGCGCTCGTCGGTCAACAGTTGCAGTTTGCGGTCGAAGGTGTCAGCCGCTTCGCCAGCCTTATTGAACATGTCAGCCAACGCGGCCCCAGAGGCCGTGTCGGTCGCGTCCATTTTGAGGGCGGACTTCAGGAGTTCTTGGTCCTTTTTCGCCGCAGCAGCAACAGCGGCCAGATGCTGTTCTGCCGCTACGATGTCTGCCTTATTACCCCAAATCGGAATATTCTGTCCGCCGGGGGTTATCATGTCAATCCAACCGTTGTGGATGACACGACCCTGCTTTTTCTGCTCTGCTTCGACGGCCTTGACGAAGTCTATGATTCCCTTGATGGCGCTTTCTTTGATAGCCATGACCGCATCGTAAACGGTCTTCGCCTTCTTCGCCTTCGAAGAATTCATCAGGTTTTCGATGGCATCGCCAGCAGCAGCGTAGTCTGGGTTCTGGTCTACTTCTCCGCTGTCTGGAGAGTTGAACCCACTGTCGGTTTGTGACTTAGCCGCACCGCCAACGCCGTATTGTTTATAGATATTGCGCTGGAACGATGACGTTTGCTGATGAAGGAGGTGTTCATGTGCCTCCCAATATGACTTCCCAGCGGCTTGTGCGTCATCTCGTGCGGCCTGCTGATAGGCAGCGTCGAATGCTTCGTGTCCTTCTTTGCCCATTTTGGCAAAGACCGGAACGACGCTTTGCTGCCACCACTTGCCGATGTTTTCGCCAAGCGTCTTGATGTCGTTGAACCATGCAACGGGATTGAACAACGCATCTAAAACGATTTTAAGTGTGGTTTTTCCCCACGTTTCAAGGTCTGGAGTGATTCCTTGGAACCACTTCAGTACGTCTGCAGCCCACCGCTGAATAGCCGCGCCTGCCTCATCGAGGCCCTTGTGCACGTAGTACGACAGGCGACCGAAGAAGCCAGTGACTTGCTGCCAATGCGTGACGATAAGGGCTGCCCCAGCGACAACCGCGCCGATAATGAGGGGCCATATTCCGATGAGCCCGACAAGTACGTCGGTCACACCGACGACGGCGGTGCGAACAATGTTCCAGGCGCTGATGAAGGGACCACCGAGCGAGCGAGCAACGCCAGCAAGTGAGTATTCCATCTTGCCAGTTACGGCATTGGCAACTCCCATTTTGGCGAAGAATCCACTTGTTGCTTCTTCGGCCTTGGCGAACATCGGCCCGATTTCGATTGCGATGCCGACCATTTTCACAAGCGAGCCACCAACGATTGCGATGGGGCCCATGACGAGCGACAGGGCCGTTCCGAACAGTGCGGCCTCAACCGCTGCCTTTTTGATGGGTTCTGGAAGTGCCATGAACCAATCAATGAAACGCCCGATGCCGTCAATTGCCTTAGACAGGTCCGGCTCGATTTGTTTGAACAGGCTTAACCATGCCGCCTTGACTTTGTTCTCAAGGTCGATGGCCTTACGCTCAATGTCGTTGATACGCGCTTCATACGCCTTGTCGGTTGAACCCGACGCGGTCATTCTCTCTTGTTCGCGTTGCATTCCGGCAGGACCGATTTGCGCGGCCTTAGTCGTCAACGCGGCTAAGTTGGGAATCGCCCATAGACCGCCAAGCGTGGCGAGAACGTGAGCGGCTTCCTTTTGCTTGCCCTCAGCATTCATTGCTTCAATGGCTTTGCCGAGCGAGGCCAGCACTTCATACGGGTCACGCATGCGACCAGACTTGTCGTACATGCTGGCGCTGACGCCTTCGCTCTCCAGCGCGTTTTCGACCGCCTGCATGGCCTTCGGGTCCTGCGCCTGACGAGCGAACATACGCTTCAGGGTTTGACCCGCATTTGTTCCGGTGACTTTCACTTGAGCAAGCGAAGCGACCATCTCTGCGACTTGGTCGAAGGACAGGCCGAGTGAATGCGCCAGCGGGCCGAACGCCTTGAACGACTCTCCGGCCTTGCCGATTTCCGACGCCGTAGACAGAGCGATGTTCGTGAAGGTGTCGCTGACGTGCTGATAATTGCGCTGTGTCTCGGCCAGCGACTTGCCGGGATAGAATTGTGAGATGGCCGCGTTCATGTTGTACGCGGCTTCTTCAGGCGTTATCTGTTCGCCACGGCCCTGTGCGACGAGCATCGTCTTGATGTACGTCTCGAACATCTTGTCAAGGTAGGCGCGGTCCTGGTCGTTGTTCGCCCGCAATCCCTCGGGCATGGACGAGGTGAATTTGTATGCGCCAGCGATGACATCTTCCATCGGAACGCCCGCTTTTTGCGCAAGTTTCGTCACATCATCGCGGAACTTCTCTGCTTGGTCTGCCGCGCCCGGGAATGCTGTCGCCATCCGGCGCAGTGAATCGTCCATCTCAGCCGCGCTCTTGACGCCCGCACCAAGTACCATCGCCAGGATGCCCCCGGAAATGGTCGCGGAGTAGCCCCACGATACGACCTTCCGGCCGACGTTCCGCCACTCCATGCCGAGGTTGGACATCGCCTCTTGCGCGGCTTTTTCAGAGGCGATTATCTTCTCTTGCTGCGCCGCCATTTGAGCGGCCTGCGCCTCGTTGTTCACCATGCCGCCGTACATGCCCATCGGCACGGTGGCCTCAGCCGCAGACAGCGTTCGCCCGGAGCCCATGCCCCGCTTCATGTAGGCTTCTTCGGCGCTGGGGGCTCCGGCCATGAACCCGCCGAACTGCCCACCTCCGCCGTAGATGGAAGCCATCAATGCGCTGGCTTCGCGCGTGAGCGCCATGCGCTCGTCCATCGTCGCACGGAACAGTGCGGTCGTCTTCTCTATGTTCGCGGCTTCAATACGAGCGGCTTCGTTGGAAGCGCTTATCTGTGAATCGTAAGCGGCGGAGATTTGCCCGATTGATTCTTCGATGGCAAGGTTGAGTTTGACAAACTTCTGAGCCATCGAGGCGGCTGCTGCGCCGCCCTTGCCGTTGAGGCCATCGAACAACTCGTTGAAGGTGGCTCCAAGCGCACCAATCTGCTTTTGAATCTCGCCAAGAGACGCCTTGAGCCCCTGGAAAACCGGAGCACTCGTAGAGGTGGCCGCGCTTTGGAATTGAGCAACAGACTGACGCAATGCGTCAACCTGTTGCTTCATCTCCGATATTGCACTCAGATTCTCCGCGAGAATCTGGAGTTGCACTTGGACCTTAGCCACTCTTAAACAAGTCCTCTATCGCTTCGTCAAGTTCGTCAGGCTTCAGGTCGAACAGTTCTGCGGCTTGTGGGTCGCGCCGCCGCGCCATTTCGACCTTTTCCTTCGGGTCGAGGTCTGACGGATAGTCCGTCCGGTTGCTGTCCGCGCCCGCTGTTGCTTGACGTTCCTGGTCAAGAAGGTATTCGATGTCGGACACGCGGTCAAGAAAATCCAAATACGACCACTGCTCTACTTGCTCGGGGTCGATTCGGAAGTACCGGGCAACTGAAGCGACGAGACGACGAAGTTTTAGGTTGTCGACTCCTGCGGCTCCGCTGTCTCTAACGCTTTGCCCCTTGGTGTCTTTGCCGAACGCTTTGAGGAAGTAGGGTTTGTGGACTCTCGCTCCTCCGCTTCCTTGGCATACGTCTCATTGAAGGCGTTGTGCGCGGCAAGCAAGAGCGGGTAGGGAGCCTCCTCAGCGAGGTCCTTATTGATGCCCCTGTCCGCCAGTTGCTTTTGCTGTTGTTCGCTGACGGCAAACCACGGCTCGCTTGCGTCTTCGGGGTCGCAGCACAGCGTCTTGGCGACGTAAAAGACAATCGGGGGGATGAGTTCGAGGTCTACAGAGTCAGTCGAACGACCGTCCTTGCCCATGCTCTTGAGCATGAGGGCACGTTTTTTCGTGATATCGGTCATCTCGGCAACCGTCGGCATGCGCAGGCCGATGGTTATTCCCTGGAAGTCGAACGTGGTCGGTTTCTCGACGAAGCGCTTGATGGACATGTTATCCTCTTTCCTTGGCCCGACGAATGACTCGTTCGGGATTGACTTTTTCCTTAGCGTGGTTACGTGAGACGTTGTAGTATTCCAGGTGGTTGTTGATGACCCGGATACAGTTGTTGCCCGCTGTACGAATGCGCGACTTGAGATGCTCGACGCCCTTTTCATCAAGGCCGAGGTTGTTCGCGTAGTCGCACAACGAACCAAATTCAAACTCGATTGAGGCCCGAACCTGAATCTCAAACTTCGTTTTGGCGGTCGGCTCCCCCCGAATCGGGAGGGTGTCGTTTATGCTGGACTCGGTTGACATATATTTACCCCCTGCAAAACTTGCAGCATGAGCGCTCCCAATTCTTGCGGTTGCATCTTGGCAGCAATTTTGCTGATATTGTCGGCGAGTTTTTTCGTATTCTCCTCATCCCGAAGCGCAAGAAGAACGTCCCGGACGACCTTTGGCGTTCCCCCCGAGAACAGCAATGCGGTCGCCCCATGCTGAAGGTACATCTCGTATGCCCCGAGTTGGGGAGCACATGTCGCTCTCCGTGCGGCAAACGCCGCTGACAAGTACGCGGTCATTCCGCCGTGCGACGGAACCTGAGCAACGAAGACCCGCTGCCCGAACTTGGCACACGAGAGCAACTCCTCGTAGGAAGAAACGGGCTGCATCTCGATATGCGTTAGTGTTTTGCTTTCGGTGATTTGCGTGGCGAGTTTACGGAAGTACGAGTTTTCACCCGTCTCACCATATCCCGCTACGAGAACCCTGTTGTAGCCCTCGACACCGAGGACAAGCGGGAGAAGGGCATTTTCAATGCCGCTGCCTTCGTTGAAGTCCGCAAGCACCGTGATGTCGAAATTCGGAACCGCCCCGTGCTTGGCGTCGATGATGGGCGACGGCCAGATAAGGGGCTCGACGCCGCATCGCCCATAAAGGCGGTCAACCGCGTCCGCCGCCTGATGTGACGGCACAAGGACCCGCTGTGCTTTACCCAGGGTCGCCAGCACCAGTTTGCGACGAAGCATTGGATGGTGAGCCAGCCAGAAGGACGTGCCGCCAATGACCGGGGCATTGTGACAAACGACAGAGAACGGCTGGTGCTGCGTCGGGTGTGTGGCGAAGTTGTACGCCACATAGAGCGAATAAAGGTCGGGACCGAGATGGACAACCGGAAAGTCTCCGGCCCACTTGGTCGCGTAGAGTTTTTCAATCTCTGCGAAGAAAGACCGACTTCCGGCCCATCCGCCATCAGGTCCCAGCCATTCTTCTTCTGGCGGGACTTCCAATACCGACACGGGGCCGTTCTTCATCGAGACGACAAGGTCGTTGAGAAACTTGTCGCGGGTCGCAAGGATATGGTACATCACTTGCCTCCCCGTTTGACAAGTGCGCCCGTGAATAAGAATTCATGACACGACTGGCAGTGTCGGGTGATGAACAATTCAGGATACGCTTCGCCTGTCGATGTATGGGTCGCCAACAGCGCACACTTAATGTGTATCCACCACTTACGAAGCATGGGGAATCGCCTGAAGGACCGCATCCCATAGGGGCATGATGCGAGAGCATTCGTACTGTTGCATCTGCGTGGCTCCGATGGCTCCGAGTTTGTCGCGGTAATCTCGATTGTCGTACAGGTAACACAACTTCTGGACGAGCGCGTCTACGTCTGAGGAGAACCGAGCGATGCAAGCCCCGTTGTCGGAGTGGGTTATATGCGATGGAATCAATTCGAATGGGTGCGCGGCAAACTCGATATTGGAGGTGTTCTCACTGACGAGCGCCGGAACGCCGCATGCTCGCGAGCGGATAGGCGGAAGGCCCGCTCCCTCTCCAATCGTCGTCAGGACGCAGACATCGAGCGAGCGATAGAGATTGACCATCCCCTCCTCGGTCAGTTGACCGACATCGTTCTGCGGATGGATGGTATTCTTCTCAAGACCGTTCCGGTAAATCAGTTCGGGGATTTGGAACCCGCCGTGAATCATCACGTCCCATGTCGTCCAAGGGAGAACGAGTACGTCGTCTCGCATCTTCACAAATTTTCCGCAGGCTTCGAGGAATTCGTCGAAGCGTTTGCGGTATTGATTCGTCGCTATCATGCCGACGATGAACTTGTCCTGCGGTAGATTCAACGCTTTACGCGCTTCAGCGCGGTCGCCCGGACAATAGATTTCAGGATGGGCGATGGGGATGAAGGGAACTCGCAGACCCATGTCTCGCAAAATGCCCGCTTGGGCATAGCGCGAATACGTGATGGGCACGTCGAACGAGGAGATGGCCTCATCCAGGCCTGCCGCCAGGAACTTGTCCTGGTATAGTCCGTCTAGCGGGAAATACGCAATGTGCGTGAAGTTCCGGCTGTCTCGATTGAGGATTTCCAAGGTTCCGGGGCGGGCCTGCGCCACACCGGGGTCAGCCTCTGGCTGTCCCATATAGCGGACCATCCACACGTCATACGACGAGATGACGACATCTGCCTTGGTCATCTCCAGGGCATGCTTGATGTCGAGTTGACCGAACCGCGTCTCTTGGTTTTGCGCGTTCACGCGCAGGAGTCGGTGTCGCCACGGGCATTCAGATTCAGTGACGCCGGAAGTCCATCCATTGAACCCCAAGCACAACTGCCACACTTCATGCCCCTGGTCGTGCCAGTGGCGAAGGATATGGCGCAGTGACTCGTTGATGCCCGTGGCCCCGTGGTCGCTTAGGCCGAGGATTACGCGACGTTCCATGCTTTCTCCGACGATACTTTTGCCGCGCGACAGGCGTGCGAATTCACTTATTCGACGTATGCCTGGAGGCTCGGCGGGACTCGAACCCACATTTCACGCCTGTCGCGACAAATAGAATAGCCGCCTCTTTCGAGGCGGCCAGTCGGCACGTCGAATCGTCCGGGACGATTACATCTCGTCGGCGAGTTTTTGACCTGTCGCGATGACCCAGGCCGCGCCCTCGTTCTCGAAGCCGTTGAGCGCCTGCGCGATAGCCGGGGCAATCGACGCCAGGGTGCTCTTGATAAGGCCCTGGAGGAACACAGGAGCGCTTACGACGACACCCGTGATGGTGGCCTGAACTGCCGCGTCTTCCTTTGCCTCGAACGAGGCGAGGACCGTGGCTTCCTCTTGTTTCGCATACGCGACGAGCGCTTCGGCTTCCGGCTTCAGCGCATCCAGAATCGGGTTACCCATTGGCTTTCTCCTTGCAAGTGAGAGTAGAGCGAGTTTTCGAAGGACTCCCCTATAATATAGCAACCTCCCGCAGCCCTAAACAACGGGAGGTTGCTACTATGGAACAGTTGTTCGTTAGTAGGCGTAGATGGTCAGGATGTTGGCGGCCGTCGCGGAGGCCGGAGCCACCGTGAAGGTCACTGTGGTCGTCGAGGAGGTCGAGCCGACCGTGTAGTCGACCGTTTCCTTCAGGACCGTCAACAGCGGCGTCTCCACGCGAATCGTGTAGTAGCCGTCGCCCAACTGACGAGCCTTCTGCGAGAGCACGTAGGCAGTCGTCGAGCCGTTGCCCGTGAACTTGTCGAACTGGATGCCAGCGATGTTCACGAACCGACGCGGACGCTTGCACTTGCCCGAGATGTCAACCGCCAGCACCTTGTCGACTTCGAGGTCCCACGACTCTTTCTCGACCTGGACGTTCTGGTAGATGCAGAAGCCTTGGTAGGTTTCCGTCAGCGTACCTTCGGTGCCAGGGGTGATGAGACGCTCGACCACGTCGAAGACCGACGGGAGCGCGGGAACCTCGCCGACGAACGCGGCAGTCGTGGTGACAGGCGTGTTAGCCGCACCATTTGAGATACCCGTCTGACCGAGCGCAGCGGCAAGGCCAGCGTAGGAGATGACGCTATACGCGATGGACAGCGTCGTCTCGGGAATCTTTTGGTAATACTCGACGATATTCGGGTCGCCGATTTCGAGAACTTTCTCAAGCGGCGTCGAAATGTCGGATTTGGCCGTCTTGATGAGGCCGATACCGACAGCGGAGCCGTTGGCATACCAACGTGCGTACCGACCGCCTTTAATAGTTGCCAACGTCGTATCCTCCGAGCGAACTGGCTGTTGCGACTAAGAAAATAGCCAAGTGACAGCCCGGAACGAGGGACGACGAGACGACTAGGGGTTCGGGTCTGAAGTCGAACGACTGATGAAAAACGACCACGTATAGTCGCTTGCATAAAAGCCCGTAGGCTGCACAAAATTCCGGGGGTGACGCGACCCCGCGCTTCGCAATGACATCCCGTATTGCGAGAAAATGTACGCCCGTCGGTCCCGAGCGAATAGCAACCGTTGCTCCATCTCGTCCTGAGCGGCGAAGGTATTCGAGAAGACGGTGAACCCAATCGTCGCCATGACGAGGGTAACGGGGTTCCCGTTTGTATCGGGCCCCATGAAGAAATTTTCGCTCAGGTGGTCGGGCTGAATCGCCAGGATGATTTTCGTCAGGGGGAGGGTGAGAAGTCCGGTATCTGGATTGTTGACGGATTCATCACCGCCCAGGCGGATGTCCACGACGACCGGGTCGAAAAGCGGGGACCCGCCCCCGGGAATGGTCATCTCCGGGTCGTTCAACGCCGCCAGGAATTGATTCTTAGCAAGGAGCGGTAGTTGTTCAGCCATTTGGCGTCCACTCCACATAGTACGCGCCCGAAGCGTCCAACTCTCCGCCGTCTTCGTCTGACACGCCGACTTCTACCATGTCTCCATCGCCCACGGCATAAGAAACCATTCGAGCGACGAACGCTTCGATGACGGAAGGCACTTCAGCGGCGATACGTTCAGCCGCCCTCGTCATCCACGGGCGACCCGGCACGAACCGGCCAGTCGGGTGCCCGAAGACCCATTGCGTGTAGCCGTTGTGCACCATGCCAGCGTAATCAATGACAAGTTCACGGCCAGTCGGTCCCTTCGAACCTGGAGATTCCTTCCAGGGACGGGGCGAGTCGTCGCCCTCGGCTTTCATATTCGGGTCGATGTCGATAGTGATGAGTCCGATGATACCGCTCATCGCGTCTTGCGGGGCGATACGATGGGCCGCCAAAAGCGGTCCTGCTCCCGGAATGGCTGTCTCACATTCCTCACGCGCAATCCTCAACATGAGCGGAGCGACGACCGAGCGGTTCATTGCAGCCAAAATCTCGTCAATGCTCTCCTGGGAGAGAGCAGACATGCGAGCGTAGACATCGTCCATCCACTTTCGCGCTTTTGCACCGGGGTCGATGTCAATGGTGATAGACGGAGCATCGCCGATGCCCTGAACCTGGAGCGGTTGCGAACCGACGAATACGCGGTTGAAGGAAGCCATTATGCATTCCCTCGGGCGAGTTGCAGGCCCTTAGACAGCGTACAGGCCAAGCCAATCGTATCGTCTCCGACGTTCATCGGAAGCACCCGGGTGACGTTGTATGTGTCACCGTTGGGCGCAGTGATGAGGTCAGGTCGAATCAACTGAGAGTCCGCGCGCGGGGCGAAGATGTTCCCCTTATAGTCGTGGTTGATGACCTTGCAGAACATCACCGCATCACCGATGTCTAGACGGCCCAGGTCCTTGACGAGTTGGATGAAGTTGCCACCCGAGCCATAAATGCCATGACCAGGCTGCAAGTCAGCGAACATGAAATAAACCGCCGTCTGCGGGGTATTGGGCGTATAGCCCGTGCCGCCGCACAGCGGACAGAACTCCGAGCATGCATTCCGGTTGGGGACGAGGTTCGGACAATTATACGCAAGCGCCCGAGTGAGTTTCTTCTTCACCGGGGCGAATCGTTCAAGGTCCCGTTCGAATTCCCACAGTCGGGCACTGCGACCCTGGATACTCACTATCCACCGCCGCACACAGGACAATAAGACCATCCCTGGTCTGAACAGATGGGGCACGGCTGATATGTCGGCTGCATCAGAAGAACCCGCCGCCGAACAGTCCGCCGAGCAAGACGCGCTCGTCGGGGGTGACGAGGTCATCATTGAAGACCTTGGTGTCGAGGTCTTGCACAACGACGTTGAAGGCGCGGATGGGGCCACGCAGCAAGATACGATAGCGCTTGTAAAGCGTATCCCACTTGGCAGCGTTCAACGCCCAATCATCTGACTTCTTCGTATCGTCGATGATGACGGTGCCACGTCGATATTTCTCACTCGTCTCGATGTCCGCAGAGACGAGCGCATCACAGGCGAGGTGCGCGGCCTTCATGATTTGCGCCATCTTGGCAAGGTCATTGAACGCAACGCCGGACGTGGTCGTCGAGCCATAAGGATATGTCGGGCCAAGGTCTTGCGAAACGATGAGCCCAGAGAACCAACATGAGGTGGATGCGGCAGACGACCCGAGCCGCGAATATGTGTATTGAGACGTTATCGCCGTGCCGATATCGGGCTTCATGCCGCCCGGTATCGTCCAGTCCAGCGAGCCGTAGTTGATGTTGAAGTCCGTGCCGAGGACGAACAGATGGGGGGTTCCCGATGCCGTCCCCGACAAGGACAGAAATGAAACGACCTCACGACGCGACAAATCGTAGTACGGGGTTCCGTCGTAGTAATACGGGTCCGCATACGGACGCTCAGGCAACTGCAATAAGTTGCGCAGGTCGGTTGTCGTGAGGAGTTGCATTAGGCTTCGGTGTGCTCCGCTTCCGGCTCACCCTGCGGGCGCGGAGGACGACCCCGACGATTGGTAGACGGAGGGGCCTTCAAAGCGGCGGTACTCGTCTGGTCAACGCCCTCGCCACGCGCCGCACTCTCCTCAGCAATGCGCTGACGCTGTTTTGCAGCCGCGCGAGCCTTCTGGAAATCGGGAGCGTGTTCGAAGTCGTCGATAAACTCGGCCGTCGGTTTCGTCGGCTTGTTGGGAGCCCAGACGATGCGCTCCTTGCGTCTTGCCCATACATCGGGATATAGTTCCTGCATCTTCTCGTCGGGCACCCGACGAATGACTCCCGTTTGCAACGCAAGATTCAAGTCGTCGCACGTTCCTTCCGCATCAATGCGGTCGAACGCGCACTCGACCTCTTGGTCTTTTTCCTTGAGGTCGAAGGAAACTTTGTGCGTTGGAATCTGAACAGGGTCCGGCATCTCTCCGACACCGTTCACCTGATTAGTCATTGAGTCAATAGTGACGATGGGACCCGGAATTCGGATTCCGGTGACGGGACTTGTGTAGTGCCCCGGCTGCGTATGCTGGTAAAACGCTCCGGGCTCGACACGCTCGATGACGATTTTACTCGCATCCACCGGGCGGGTGCGTTCCTTGATAGCCATTTGTGCTTTCTCCTTGACGGGCTGGTAAGTAAGAACTTAGTCTAGTCGGCTCGTTGGGGCAGGCAGACCGTATGACGACAGCCACCGCTCAGAACCCGGAGGAATGAGCCCCCGCTCGTTCATGTACCGGATGAGAGCATTGCGCCACATTGGCTTGTTCTTGATGCGCGAGGAAGTCATCGCGGCACACAGTGGGACGGGTACGGCATATTCAGCGTTTGAGGTACGCTTGACCTGTCCCTTAGAACTCAAGAACGTGTAGATGAAATCGGCGAGGCCGAAGTACGTCGTCGCCCCCTCATTGTTCCCGTGATAGATACCGGGCGGCTGATTCACGATGTCAAGGATAAGAGACGCCGCATCTCGATTGTATGTCATCGAGAAAACCCAGTCGTCGCGCATGACCATTTGGTCGTCCATCAGGGCACTTTCAATGATGTGGTCGACGACATTCGTCCCCTGGTAGGCGAAGGGACCGAAAAGATGGGCCAAACGCACGATATACCCTTTCGGGTATCGAAGTGTCATGACTTCGCCAAGCCGCTTTGCGCGACCGAAAGCATTGATTGGGCCCGTGATGTCTTGCTCGGTGTACGGTTCCCAACGCGCATCGAGGATATGCTGCTTCTCGCCGCTGAAAACCATATCGCTTGAGACATAGATGACGGGGATGTCATACTTTTCCGCAGCGCGGCATACTGTTTGCGCCGAAATCCCCATGAGCGCTGTCGCCATCCCGGGGTGATACTCGGCCTCGATATAGTTGTGACTTTGAACAGCGTGGATAATCAGGTCCGGCTTGTGGGCGTCAACCAACGTGTTGATGACTCCGTTGTCGACGATATCGTGATGGCGACCATAGCCATACGCGGGCCCACGCGCTCTTGCCAAGGCGTGTAACGCGCGGCCAAGGTGTCCGGTTCCCCCAAATATCAGGGTCTTCATGGTACTCTGGAACATAGGTCCAACAGCAGTATCGGCGGACCCCGACCCTATTGCGCCCGATACCATCGGTTTAACCCGTCAAATTCGAGGAAATCGTATCCCGCTTCGACGACGAGATGGTCCCACGAGTCCCAATCTGGGATGTCGGTCGCAGGCACGGTCGCCTCGATAACAAGGATTTTTGGTCGTAATTTCGTCCAATCGTTGCCTCGAATGACCTTTTCTTCCCATCCTTCTACGTCAATTTTCATAAAATCGACTTCAGTCGCGATTTGATTCGCGATGGATGCGAGCGGGAAGACGGGGACAGAAATCGTGCGAACCGCCGAGCCGTGGTGCCCGAGCGCTGTGGCGTACTCACGTCGGCCAGTGGACAGCCCCGTATTCTCGATGATGTGGAATTCCAGGAATCCCTTTTCATCACCGACGGCCCACGGCAGATTGATGTCGCGTGGTCGCGCATCTTCGAGCAACAAGTGGTACGCCGGATTGGGCTCGAAGTTCATCCCACTCCATCCCCGGTCATAGAACCACTTCGTCACCGAATCAACGGACGGGTGCCATGCCCCGATGTCGATATAGAACCCCGGGCGGCTCAAATCCACAAGACTCGCGAGTTTCTCATCCTCGCCATGTTGAGCAAAGAAGCCCGGACTAGCCATTACCACCTCACGGGGTCGGGCGACGTGCGATAGTCTCCGGTTAGCATCTGTCCGGTGACCACATATCGGACATTCGGCATGACGAAATAGCGGTCATTGTAGGCCGCAGTCGTGATGAGGCAGTAAGTTTCATCTTCGCGCACGGCCGACGCGACCATGTGGCCCCCAGAATCCATCGTCAAGAATCGACGGCACGAAGCGACGATGTCGATATATTCGTGCAGGTTCGCCACGACATAGGGGGCGGAGTTTCCTATTCCGGGCCGCGTGTAGAACTTTGAAGCAAGAACGGTCACGGTTTCATCAGGAGCGTATCGTTGGACAAACGCACTGATGACACCGTTTAGATACTGCTGAGAGATGGAGCACGGGTCAAGAACGATTTTGGTCTGGAAGTCTTCGCGCATCTGGGGCTCGTAGTAAATCCGAGGATACGGTCTGCGCCCCGGCGGGAAGTGCTGCGGCGGGATACCATGAAGGCGCTGGATGAACTCAATCGGATTTTCTTGGAATCTGGCCTGCGAGAAGAACTCCTTGTCGTGAACGCATCCCGCAGTTGGCATCTCGGTCGAGACGCCTTGGATATACGGATTGCTATTGTAGAGCAAATCGTACACTTCAGGGTTTCGGGCCTTCGTCTTGTCAGAAACGAAGACATCATATCCCATTTCGGTCAACCGCGCCGGGAGGGTTGAATAGAGAAGACCGTCGCCCAGGCCCCCGCGAGGCTCGTAAAGGACGGCTTTCATGAGAACAACGCCCCGACGACTGCAATCGCCTCATCCAATGTCGGAAGCACGAACCCTGCCGCCTCTCGAATCATCGAGTGATTGTGGACGTTGTCTGGGCTCATAACGACGGCTAGGGGCTTGCGAAACGCATGGGCCCACGCGATTTCCATGACTGAGCCGATGCTGACCTTTTCCGCTCCGTCGAAATTGGCAATCACCGCGTCACAGCGGTAGGAGTCCCAAAAGTCTCGCGTCATAATGCCGCGCTGCGACGAGAGCACCTCTCCGGGATAAGCATCAGCAATGCGCGTTTCCTTAAGGAGATAGTCCTTATGGCGCATCGGCGACAGGCCCCGAACCCCAAATTCGGCCAATCGTTCAACGGCATATTCCCGCCAGTCAGTGCATTGACCAAAGGTGCATCCGGTAATGGGTCCACAAAGATAAACGGTTGGTTTCATCATATCCCAGAGAATAGGAAAGGCCCCGTCGTTGTGACAGGGCCCCTATTTCCAACCCGGGACTAAGCCTATTCGAGGACGCCGTCGTCCGTATGCGCCCCTGCGTCCGGCTCTGCGCCGCTATTCCAGGCGTCTGAAGACGCCACCGCTACCGCTGCGAAATGGCTGATACCCGTGGCGTTGTCGTCACCCCGTTGGAGTTGCGCGGCCACACCGGGACGCTCCTCGCGCATGCGGATACGAGCGATGCCCTTCGTCATATCAGACGAGGACTGTACGACCTGGCACGAGACGGTCGGCCCCACCGAGTCGATAACGACGCCCGACGCCAAAAGTCCGGTCAACTGGACAACGTGGTCGCCGGACGTGCCGTCCGTGGTATAGACGGCAGAAAGTGAATATGACATGGTAATCCTCCTGTGACGCTCAAGAAAATAGGCTCGTCGTTAGACGAGCCCACCTTCTTCTGACTGTCAAGCCTTCAAAAAGGCATCCGGCTCAGGGCCTGCGTGTAGAGCACTGCCGGGATGTAGCACTTCGTCACCTGGGCACGCTCCGTCTGGCGCTGGATGACCTTTTCTTCCTCCAGTAAGAGCGGCTGCTCGATGAACTTGACGCCAGCGAAGCCCTTCTGACCAGCGAGCAGTTCATTGTCGGGCATCTGCTTCGTGATGTAGATGTCCAACCCGAGGAAGTGGCTGATGACGCCTGAGTCAAGGACCTTCGATGCCATCGGGCCAGCGTTCAGGTAGTTGCTCACCTGCGAGATGAGCAGGAACTTCGCATACGACAGCGGCGACAGAACCATGAAGTCGGCCTTGTAGTTCCGGTTCGCGATGTCGGTGACGAGGTTGACGATGTCGGCGAAGACCAACGTGCCAGCCGCGACACCCGACCCACCCGTGTTCGACTGCGAGGTCGAGACAGGCGTGTTGATTGCCGCCGCAGCAGGCTGGGAGCCTTGCGCGACTTGCGCCGGGATACCCGTGCGAAGCGTGTTCAGGGTGTCAAGGTCTTCCTTGAGCGCCATGCGCATGCCGAGACGGGCGAGGTCCAACTGCATGAGCGGGTACGGCGTCCGGCGCTGTTGCTCATACGTGAAGCCGAGGCCACGGCCAATCTTCTTCACGAAGTGAGTGCGCCGAGTGACGATACCCTGGTCGTCTGGAATCGCGACACCTTGCGCGATTTCATAGACCTGACCCGAATCTTCGAAGGTTCTGATGACCACGGACTCGCGGTCAATCGGAATCTCCGTGACGAAGTTACTCGTCACCATAGCGTTCAGGTTCGCCATGAGAATCGTATCGAGGAACAACTCCGGTATCGTGCCGCGCACGTCATCCGAAGTGAAGAATTCCTCGAACACGTCGCGAGTCAGGTCGATGCCCAGTTCCTTCTTGTAGAAGGCGGTGGCATCGCCAGCCTTGTAACCACATGCTTCCATGTAGTCCGCAACGCTGACACCGGACTCACGCAAGGTGCGTGAGACGGAGCCCTCTGCGAGGTCCGCTATGGGCATTGGTGCGAGGGCAACACCGCCGGACGCAGCCTGGACAGCCTCGACTGCGGCCTTGAGTTTTTCCTCGTTCAGTTTCGCCTTGAACATCGCTTTGGTTGCTCCTTGGTTTCCGATTGCGCCTAAGTGCTCGCTATTACACGAGCACTAAGTCGACGAAAATTGTATCGCCTTGAGCCATAGTCACACCCGGACTGTTACCATCCGAGCCATCGAGCGTCGAATACGCGTGGCCCACGCGCAACTCGACGGAGTCGGTGCCGTCAACCCACTTGACGAAACCGTTGAAACCAGTCGTGATGTCCGGCTTGACCGGGTCGCCAGTCTGGAGAGTGCCGCCCGCATACGAACGAACGCGACCAGCGTGGACAACTGGAACCTTGCCGTTTCGCGCCACGACGAATGCGCTGATGTCTTCGGCGAGGACGCCGTAATATCGCGCGGCCGAGGTGGACGCGGGGACCGTTACCTGGGAGATGGGCACGAGTTTGCCTGTCGCAGATGCGAGCGCAACGGGCATGCCACGATAGCACCCGCCGCTTGAGGCTAGCGGATTGAGGTCCGTCGCCTGATTCGCAGCATAGGTGCCAGCCGCCCAAGCCGGGTCAAGGAAAGCGTCTGCTCGCCGGGAGAAAGACTCATCAACAACGACAGCGTTGATGCGAGTGAACGTGGTAGCCATTACTTATTCGTCTCCTTGGCCTGGGGTCCGATTGGGGTGGAAAGGCGACCGCGCTTGGGTTTGCTCGAAGCCGTCTTACCGTCCGCCGAGGTTTCGAACTGAACACCCATCTCTCTCAGACGAGATTTGGAGTCTAGTTCGACCCGTTTCGCGCGCTCCTCACGGGTTTCGGTCTTTCCCGTTGCCACGAAAATCGTCTCGCGCACGACCTTTAGCGCTGAATAATCTAGTCCCGAAATCTCGGTGGAATAGGCTTTCCGGTCCTCGGGAGCCTTGAGTCCCTTTTTGATTGCGGTTTCGACACACTCATTCTGAAGGTCCGCAAGAATCTTGCGACCCAGTTCAGCGGCCTCTTTGGCTTCGTTGACGGCCTCTGCCGCCTTATCTGTCACGGCTTTGATGGCCGATTCCGCCTGCTCGCGAACGCCCTTGAGCGTTTCCGCGTACTGGCCCTCGTCCATCTTGACCGTCTCGGTGTTGCCTTCGCGCTGGCAAACCGGGCATTTGCTCTCGCCGAACAGTTTGAACGCTGAGTTAGCAGACGCGGTCGCCACGGGGGCAATCGTCTTGTCGCGCTCCTCTTGGGCCTTCAGAAGTTCAGCCTCGGCCTTCTCCTGTGCGGTTTTGGCTTCGGCAGCCTTGGCCTCAGCGTCGGTTTTGGCTTTCTCAGCATCGGCGAGTTTGGCTTTCAGGGCCTCTTTCTCGTCATCGGGCTCGTCGTCGGCATCGGCCGCCGCTTTGCGAGCGGCTTCCTCGTCCTCAACCGCCTTCGCGACCGCCGCCTGGGCATCGGTCAACGCTTTTTGTGCGGCCTTGAGGTCTTCTGCCGCCTGCTCCTTAGTTTTCATAACAGCCTCCGAGAGTGATTTGAACGAGCCACCCAGCGCCTCGCGCAGGGACAAACGACGATACTTTCCTTCCTCGTCATCACTCATAACATGAGCCACAACCGAGCCAGGAACAGCAACAGCCGACAATTCAAGGGGTTCGAACGCGCCCTTGGTCTTGACGATGGCCTCGATGCCTTCGTATTTTTCACCAGGATAGTGCTCGTTATTGCACGGGAATTTCTCACTGCAAATCGAGCAAACGGCTTCGGGAACCATGACGTGAATCGAAGACTCCCGCAGGAGTCCGGCGTCAAGTTTCTTGATGAACGACTCTATCTCGTCAGAGACGTTGCGAGCCGTATAGACATGCACGAGCGTTCCGGTCGTGCCCCAGGGCGTTTTGACAAGCGTCGAACGGTAGATTCGAGCATGCTGAGACGCCGCATTGAGCGCATGGTCAGCACTCCCTAGGAGGCTGCTCGCTGCGCTCGCGTTGAAAAGATACGGAATACCTTCCCACTTTTTCGCTGAGAGTCGCTGGCTTTGCGCGGTGTATTGGACCTTATTCCGCGTCGGCTCGTCGTCGATAGCGAGCACCGGGAATGTGTAAAGTTCGCCGCGCTCAAAAGGGCGTCGCGTATATTTGTTGATGAGCGCCAATTCCTCGTCGGAAATGGCTTTGCCCGTGCGGGCTCCCTCGGCGAAAATCGTCGCTGGGAGAACGCTATTGTGGATAGTTTCCCAAAAGTTTTCGATGCGCATGACTGACGAAGAAAATAGTCATGCGACGAGACGAGATTAGGCGGGAGCGGGCTGAGGGGGTACGGACTCTACAACTTGGCCGTTTTGGATGGTATTTAAGCGTCGGCAGTGTTTATTCGGGCATTTGACCTGAAGTGTCAGTTCAGCCACCAGGGCTCCCTGAAACTTCAGGTTTATGCGGTTGCAGTTGGGACAGCGAACCTCTATCACGTCAACCGCGATTCGTAACGCTTCCCGTTGTAGAAGGCCGACCCGTTGACGATACGGACAGGAGTAAGGTCGAAATCGTTGGGACCGCCGTCTTCGAGGTACGTCACGACGAGCATCCCCTGTTGCCAATTCTGACGAACTCCAACGGCAGGGATTGCACTGCGCATTCGTCGCTGGCGGATGTTGTCCACGGGTTCGTCGACTCGACATAGGCATCCCACGCCAATACGACCTCGTTCGACCTTTTCACCAAAAAGGTGAACAGTCCGCCATTCCATTTCGCGTCGGTGGTTGTCCCCGTAGATGATAGTGGCTCGTTCTTCAGAAACTTTTGAAGGCTGATGTTGGAAGGCCAGATACGGAGCGAGGCGGACAACACCTCCGGGCCACGCCGCCGAATATCGAATTCCCATCTCGTCCAATCCGAGGAGCATTGGAACAGAGTGGATGGGCCACGCATCCGGTTTCTCCTTACCCTCAAGCCACGCTCTTTTGATGCCATGCGCTGCAAGAGCGTTTTTGATGATGAGGTTCGGAAGACGCGCTTCGTGGTTGCCTTCGCAATAGTCCTGCTGGACCTGTGGACCACAGGCAGATTTTTTCTCGGCCAACCAGCGCTTCGTCCGATTTAGTGTCATCTGGGTCGTCCGCTGGAATTCCGCCTGCTGTGGATACTTGGGCTGCCATTCGGCGAGGTCCATCACGTCGCCGCCCTCAATCGAGCGGTCGGGGCGGATATCGTGGCAGATTTGCAACACGACATCCATCGCATGCTCGTCATGGAACGTCTCATACGAAGTCGCGGGGATGGATTCTTCGCCTATCTCGTCACGCCAGTAGCCGATTTGGTTGTCGGCCGTGATGACGGCGACCTTGAGATTCTCGGGGCGGATGCGAGCCTTTCCCGTATAGCGGATAACGGCAGGCGGAGCGGGTTGGACAACAGGCCATTTCGGGCCATCCTTCCATGTCGGTTCGAAGACGACCGACATATTCGGAAGGTCAACGGTCTGAATTTTGTTGTCTTCGTCCTTGATGAACCCTCGATGGGTTCCAATGCGGACCTTCTTGATGTCGCCGACCGCATCCGGGTCGATGTTGTTCTTAGCCAGCAAATCCATGATGTGCTGCGACTTGCGAAGCAAATCATCACCGTTGCCCAGCGTGTCAACCTGACGGGGGCCAACGATTTTATTCAATCGCTGTTTAACAGTGGAGGCTGCGAGTCCAAGGTGACGGGCTAGGGCTGCTGCGTTATTCTTGTGTTCCTTCAGTAACGCTTTCAAAGACTCGTCCGACAAGTTTGCGAGTATCGTCTTCGACACCGGGGTCCTCCATTACGCGCTGAAGCAAAGACAATGCCTCATGGCGCTTGCCTTTCGGTCGCTTATCGGGCGTCGGGGCTGACCGATTCTTCCCCTTCGGACCTTTTTTGCTGTCACCAACCTTCGTATTGACGGGCTTCTTCGCGACAGGCGTACCGTCTGGATTGACCTTATTCGGGTCAACTTGCGGCGGTAACGCCTCGGGGGCCGCAGCCTTATCGACCGGACCACCCTTGAACCCGCGCGTGGCATGGCGAGCCCCGGTGTCTTGGTCTATGAATCCGGCCTGCACCGCCGCCGCGCCGTTCGAGATATTGTATTCGTTGGTCCGCGCTTGTGCCTCAGCACCTTCGGTGTCGTGGTCCTTGAACGTCATAGTCGCGTGGTCATCGAGGTGACGCAGTTTGGCGAACTGCTTCAACGCAGGCGTCAGCATGACAGTGACGCGCGTTCGGATGTATTCCACAAGCGACTGTGAGACTTGCCATTGCAACTGCGCCATGATGGGGTTGACCGTTGTGTCGCGCCCAAGCGGACCCGGCGACATCCCGAGCACGGGCCAGAACTGGTCTTCGATATGTTTCTGGGCCGATGTCGGGTCAATCTGGTGCCCCGACGGTCCCGCATACTCAAGTTTGGCGTCAGGCGTATGCAAAAACGAGTCAGTCGGATTGAGCGCGGCAATCTTCGTATTGAGGTCTGCCATCGCCTCATTGACTTGCTCTTGTGTCTGCTGCTCCTCGGGAACGTATGTGATATTGAGGCGCGGAACGTGCTGGTGCAGCATCTCCGCGACATCCTTTTCCATCTGCAACTTGATTTTGGTCACAAACGGCAACGATGCCATCGGTGGCTTGCCATAGGCATACCACGAATCGGTGTTGCACAGCCCGCAAAGAATCTCGTCTTTGTCGAAGAACGTCGGAGTCGTCGGCACTCCCCCGAAAATGAACTCGCTCGGGCGATGCAGGAGTTGGATGTAACCCTGAACATTGAGGTCCTTGTCACGCAATTTTCGAATCGCCGTCGCGCGAATCGGACGGAACGTGATTTTCGGACCATTCTCCGGGTCGATGACGACGACCGGAGCGCGATATGAATTCGCCAGCGTCAGCAGTTCGAACGTGACCGAGCGAACGACCTCGCTAAAATCAACTTCGGGGTCTTCTATCATGCCTTCTTGAAAGGCTTCTTGGATTTCAGGGTCGGGATGCTGAAGCGCGAACCCTTCGACGATGAGATTGGCAACGGTGTTGAACGTGCCAGAAATCATCGTGACCGAGTCACGCATTTCTTCCATGAAGGCTAGGTCGTGGAGAAGCGGCTCCCAATACCAACCATACGCCATCCACAACTGTTGTTCAGCGGCCTGACCGCCGAGTAGCGCCCCCTTGGGAATCTGAAGTTTTTTACCCGGGCCAGTCTTCGCATCAGCGGCTTGCTTGATTTCGTAAAAGCGTTCGCCCGTCAGTTTCTTGAGGGTCTTGTCGAGGTCGCGCAAAAGCGACTCGTCACGCGAGTGCCCATAGGGCCGAATCTGCGTCTCAAGGTGACTACGACCCTTCGGTATGCGCTTAGGGTTCTTTGGGCCACGTTCAACACGGGTGTTCATGTCGACTTAGAAAGTAGCCGAGCCGACTACCGAGGCTTGAACCCCATAAAATTCGGGGAACGCTCCCGCAAGAGGGGCATCTGGGCGACCCAATATGCGGCTCCGGCCATCGCGTCGATAACGTCTTTCGAGCCGCCCAGCGGGTGGTCGATTTTCTTGCCGTTCTGAATCCGAAGCGAACGCCACTCCCGGTAGCCAACGCAGACGGGCGAAGGGTCCTCGTCGTTGAGTGGGTCGCCGTCCGGGTAGATGAAACAGCGACCGTCCATGACGAATTCTTTGAACGTGTCGTGAACCTCGGTGTTCCGGTCTACGGAAAGTAGTTTGACGATGTCTTCTTCCTTGATTTTCTTATCGGGGTCTTGCCAGCGGTCGCGAACCTGACGTTTCCCGAGGACCTTGTCCATGATTTGCCGGGAATCGACCGACTGCCAGCCGTCATACGACAACGCCCAAATCTTGTGACCCCGCTGTTGGATAGCCTGGACGTACTCACGAATGTCGCCGAAGTTGATTTCCTTCTCACCCTCGGTCGGGGCGAACTGTTTGATGAGCGTGAAAACGCACGTCGGGCGCTCTATCGGCAACCACAGGTCCTGAGAGCGGCCACAGGCGATACACGCCTGCGCCTCACGGAAGTTGAATTGGTTACACGGACAGCGCTTCACCGTGACGGGATTTCCCTGCCGCGCCATCGCGAAGCCGCACTTGTCCTTATTCAAGCCAAGGTCGATATGGATAGCATAGAAACGCGCCGGGAGCCCGTAGAACGTATTTTCGAACTGCCCATACTCGTTGTATGGTTTCGTCAGCCCGAGTTTCCCGCCAGCCGCGATAGCCTTCAGGTAGAACTCAGGAGACTTGATGTATCCGTCAACGGCAAACGGCGGGTCACACTCATACATCGCCCGAGCCATTTCGGGGTTGCGGGCGTAGTCTACGTCGAAGTCTGATTTCTTAACGCGCGGGTTGACCTCCCACGTCGCTAATGGGCCGCTCGTCCAGCCCCAAGTCGTATTCTCGTTCTCCTTACGCTTCGTTTGAGTAAAGTCGTTGATATAGCGAGGGTAGGAGATAATGACCAATTTACCCACGCCAGGAAATCGAGAGTTAATGCTAGTGCGAAGAACTCGATAAATGGCATCGGCGGCTTTCTCCGTTTTCTGCCCCTCGGCTTTATTCATGGCTCGAACGACATTGGTGTCCTTGAACGCCGACGCTTCGTCCATGACGGCGTAATACATGTTCTTGCCTTCAACCGCATCGCCGTCAGCAGCGGCTGAGATGAATTCTATCTCGTGGTCGAATTTGATGATGGTCGACTGGATGTCATATTTGCCTTGGAACCATTTCGACCCACGAAGCAATCCCTTGACCTGATTGAGATAGACGCCCTTCGCTTGGTCTTTGACGTAAGCGACGTTCACGAGTTGGAATCCGGTATTGGGAGCGAGCCCGTAATAAGCATACGGGTCCTTCAGGCACAACAATGAGTACGTCTGGCGCAGTCCCCCGAGCGCAGACAGGAAATCCTTGCCAGAACCCTTGCCCCACTCGGCGACGAATTCAATCTTCTGGTTCGTTCGCGGGTCGATGTCGTCCATCGCCTCCAGCATACCGAACTGCTTATCAGACAATGTGACGCCAGATGCCGACCGATGGGGATTCAACCCCATGTATTCACGGTCGTACAACCAAACGTCAAGCGGGGCGCGTTCTTCTGCCCACGTATCGGAGAAATGGACCGAGGGCGGTGGAAGCGACTCGAACCAATCGTCTATCGTGGTTAGAAGCAGAGGGTTAGACGGTTCTTTTGGCATGTTCGAGGCAGGCTTCCCCTATAATCCCGAAAACAATACGGAGGAGAATGGCTGGAACCAATATCCACCACGAGTGATACCAAACTCCCACGAGAAATGTAAACGTCAGAAAGACGTTCACCGCTCCGACAAAACCTGTCAGCAATGCTGCTGCGGCCTGATGAGTCATTTTGTGTCTCCATCCACAAGGCGAGTATGATGCCCAACGCGAGAACATATAGGGCCGCCCATCCCAGCGTCTTGAGCATCTTCAAACGCTGTTTCGGCATCGAAACTATCGAGTGGCGATGGGCGAGCAAGTATAAGGCCCAAGACCGCCCCCAAGAAGAAGGTCCCGATAGCAGTCATATAACCGATGAGACTTACGGTCCCGCTCGATATACACGGTATAACGAAAAGTAAGAGGCTCATAGGGAAACGCCACTCCCGCGAGTTCGTACTCGCAAAGATGCCTTAGGGATGAAACGCAGGGACTGCTTTTGCTAATCCCGCTTGACCCGGGCGGCACACCGACATTGACCAAAATCCATCCGGCAAGCAACCCGACGATAAAAATGAGAAACAGCGACCTAAACGGCATTTTCTGTCTCCTTGTATTCAGCATCAATAACGTCTGTCGGGGGCGGTAACGCTACGGGCTCTGCTTTCTTGAACTTCCCGCGCAGCGCCGCAATCGCATCGTAAATCTTCCCATATAGTTCAGGCGACTGTTCCCGCACGATTTCAAGAATCGTGTTCTGCGTCGTCTGGTAGAACTGCACATTGAAGTTGATGCTTGTCTTCTCACCGACGAGTTTGAGCAGTTCGGCCCGCTGTTTTGAGATTTGGCTGAGTTGCGAAATGATGACCGGGACGTATCCCGGACGCTGCATCCCGGTCAGCGGTTTCCCAGTCTGCTCGCCCGTTTCAGGGTCCCGCTCATATATCGGTTCGCCTTGACTATCCACCCGAACGACGATTTTGGTCGCCCAATCGAGCATCTCGTTCAGATTATCGGCATAGGCGTCCAGTTTGCGCAGTTCTTCATGCGTTCTGGCGACGAAGTCTTTGATGAACTGCTCGTCGGGAACCCCGTCGCGCATCCGCAATTCGATATATTTGACATCGGCCCGGATGGTATCGGGGGAACACCCAAGTTTTTCGGCAATCCGGGGAACGGTATATCCCCGGGCATACCATTTAGAGACGGCCTTCAGCCGCTCAACAACGTCGTAGTTGGGCATACCCATAAAGTAGGAAGGTGTGAATGTCCGACGAAGTGACGATATATATGTGGGGACACAACCATGCTGAAGAACCGTGGTCAAATCAAGCACATCCTCGACGACTTCGAAAAGCAGACCGGAAAACGACTGTCAAATCTCGACGAGGAACTTGAGGGAGAGCCTCCCGTCGCTCCAAAAGGCCGACCGAAAGGAAGCAAGGACCGTGACAATCGCAAGCGCCGTATATCTCATCTGCCGAGGGTGCAAGGTCGGTAAACGCTATTCCATTGAGGATGAGTCTTCAATGGCGAACTCAGACTTTGGGGAAAAACACCGTCTGCACGATGGCGGCGTAGACATGGTCACTGAGGAAGTCTTTGTAACGGAACAGATGAACGATGGCTATTCAGACCTTGACGGCATTGCTAAGGCGTTGCCATTATACCGAAAGGCGGGACAGCCTGGACTGTCCCCAAGCGGCGTTCCTGCTCCATTTGGCGTACCTGCGAAAGTAACGCCACGACCTCATGCTACCGTCAACACCGCACCTCCCATCACGCTCGACAGTCGACCGTCATGGGACGAGTATTTCCTCAATCTCGCCGCAGTCGTCGCAACGCGAGGAACTTGCTCTCGACTACAAGTGGGCGCGGTTCTGGTCAGTAAGGACCGTCGCATCTTGTCAACCGGATACAACGGAGCCCCCGCAGGCACTCGTCACTGCAATCACACACCAGATGGTGGTGATTTAGACAGCGGACATTGCTCTATCGCTGAACACGCAGAAGGGAACTGCCTACTCTACTCTGACTTTACGGCGCGGCAAGGTGCGACGATGTATCTGACGTGCCAACCGTGCTTACGGTGTTGTCGGCAGATGGTGACATCGGGGGTGACGCGGGTGGTATTCCGGGCGCGATATGGAGCATCGCTTGACCCGATTGAACGGCTATGTGCGGAGGCAGGGGTCCATTTGGTGCACGTCGCTTCGCCCACCACTTAGCAACCCATCCGGCGACCAATGAAAACGCCGCGCTTTCTACATAACTGAAAGCCGTCGATTCAATCATATTCTTCATCAGAACTCTGTTTCCTCACACCCATCGTCAACGATAGATTCAATTTCTCCCACTTCGTCCTCTAACTGGTCACACAATACACATGCGCACCCGACTTTATGAAATTTTTGGGGCTTACTCGCATACCCGCACATAGTCCGTCCTCCGGGAAATTGGCTCTTAGAGAGCCTAACCGGACTAGGTGACGGGCCTACCCCTCGTCGTTTTTAGCGAACCGAGCGAGTCCTATTTCCGTCAGGCGGTATTTCGGGTGCTGACGGGTCAATTTCGTAGAATGGAATTCTAACAGCCCCTTCTCGACGAGGCGACGAAGGGCGCATCGGGTAGCGTTGTCAGTCGCCTGCAAATCTTGCTCTGGGTGGTCGTTGAAAAACTCGGCGATTTCACGCGCAGATTTGTCTGGATTTTCGTGGACGTATGCAAACAGAGCGGTTTGCCGAGCATTCAGGTCGCTCATGATTCTCCCTTGATTGTTTCTTTGGCAATTTCTTCAAGCAACAGCCTGCGCCGAAAGTCAGCACACATTTCGAAAAGTTCTTCGTACCAAACCATTGCTCCGCATAATATAGTCGTGTCGTCCAACGCGACGACTAGACTAGATTCTTGCTTGTCACCATCTCGCTCAGGAGACAAGCAATGCCCGCAATTACCGAACGCCTTTCAGCCCAACGAACAAGCGTTCGTCCGCGCCCGCTAACCCTCAAAGCGCTCGGGGAAGACATTCGCCATCTGCGAAGTGGTGTTTTGGATGTCGGTTCGTTCATCAACGGCTACCGTAAACAATACAACCCTGTCGAATTTCTCATCCATGACGCGAAGGGCAATCTCAAAGCCGTTCGGCGTTCGCACAATCTTCGAACCACGATGGGCCGCGACCAGTGGCAACGCCTCTCTATGGCGGGCGACATCACCGCGAACGCAACAGGTTACACTGGCGTAACGGGCACAGCGTCTTCTGCCCCCAGCGCAACGACGCTTACCAATTCTGGCGCGGCATTCCCGACCTCCGGCGGTGTCAACGGCTCACTTCAGGGCCACATCATCGTTTGTCCGGTAGCGGGCGTCTATGGCGTCATCATGTCCAACACGGCAACGGTCATCACCGTCGACCAGTGGTACAACATGGCGTCCTCGTCCGGCGCAGCCGGAACAACTCCCTCGAACGGTGCAGCGTATGCGATTCTTCCGTTCGCTGGGGCCGCGCTCTGGGTCGGCCTAAGCACGAACTCGGCCGCCGCAGCAGCGGGCGACGTTCTGCGTACCGCAGACGGACTGTTCGCAGACGGCACGACAGGAGCCGCAGCCACTGAACAAACTGGGAGCGGCCTTGCTCGGGCGTTCATTCAACCGACCTTTTCAGCCGGACAGTATCTTTTGTCGAAAGTTTTCACCTACACGGGCTCATCGTCAGTCGCCATCGCCAAGGTCGTCATGTGCAACTCCCTTGCAGCGGCTGGCTCACTTCTATTCCTTGAATCACTCTTGCCTGCCGTGGGCACCGTCGCCCAAAACGGCGACACCATCACCATAAACTGGACGGTGACACTATGAGTCCCACCCTTCGCAATGTCCTCATCTTCGCAATCTGTTGCGGGATGATTTACTCCATCGGGCAACCGAGTAAACCGCAGCCCCTTGGCCCGCTGGCAACGCCAGCGCTTGCCGCTCCCATCACCGATGAAGCGCCCATCGGCCTTGTGAGAGTGAACGCGCCGCTCGTTCCCGATGCACAAGCGACCATTCCGCCCTACATGCCTCCGGCCTGTCTGCAAATGGGTGGCTGTGCGAACTGCACCTATTTCGCAACGACGCAAATGGTTCACGAAGTCATCACCTGGAAGAAACTCTCGTGGCCGTGGGTCGGCAATTTCGAAGGCGTCGTCAAGGACATCCCGGCCGCATATTATCAGAAATGGGCCAAGGGCGGCGCGTTTCAATGCACGACGTGGGTCTACTCGCAGTAACGTGGGTTTTTCTTCGTATGACCAACTCATCCAAGCGATAACCGCAAGCGGTCAATCGGACCATTACGATTTCTTCAAAGCGGGCACCGCGCCAACAGCAACCGCCGTATGGCACACATGTTGGGCGGACCCCGGTGCACCTGCGGCAGGCGCAACTCCCGCTACGACTCCGGGAACCTCATATTCCACGACGGCAGGCGGTATCGGGTTCCCGAACGTCTCAACCAAAACACGCCACATGCTCACATTTGGAGCGTCTGCGGTGCAGAACTGCGCTTTGATGGTCTACGACCGCCTCGTCGCTGTCTCGGGAATCGGCACGACGACGACAGGTTCGAAAACTATATCGTCAACGGCCCTCCCGCGCTACACGTCGGGCACAACGGTTCAAGCGTGGCTCGAATTCACAACAGCGTCCGCCACAGGCTCGACGCTTGTTGCTCATCTCCTGTCGTACACGGGCGATGTCAACGGCGCAGGGCAAGTCGGAGGGTCAATCACCGCCCCTGCCGCCATCATGAAAATTGGCGATATGGTGGGTCCCATGCCGCTTGCGGCAGGAGACGCTGGCATCACCGCCATCTCAACGCTCAATGTGGATACGGCCAACACAACCACAGGCATCGTCAATGTCGTACTTCTTCGCCCCCTTGCTTATCTGCCAATCATCGGCTCGCAGTGGAACGAGCGTGACATGGTTTTACAACTCGCCGCCCTTGAAAGACTGTACGACGGACATACGCTCGGATTTCAATTCCTTGCAGGCGCAGCGAGCGCTCAAACGATTTGGGGCAGTCTCCGAAGCGGCTATAACTAAGGGGGCGAAATGTCTGGTAGTTTCGGCCTCCTGACCCGGACGAATGATTCAGCCCGGGAAATGGCATTTTTTACGTTTAAGGGACTAAGAAACGGCTATGCCCGGGGATGGTCCCTGCCCCTCACACCGTCTCAGGCCCAATCACTTATTTACCTCACCGCTGCTTATTCATATTCACCGTCGGATACGCTGAACGCCGTCACCGATACGCCGGGTCAAAACGTCGCACTCGCTCGCTCACCAAGCGACACCCTGGGAGCAATCACCGATACCCCGACACAAGAGGTGGCGTTGCCCCGAGCCGTAACCGACAACCTGTCCGCTATAACGGAAAACGTAAGTCGCGGTGTCAATCTGTCGCGAGCGCTAACAGATGCACTTGCAGCGTTGACCGACACTCCCACTCGGCTCATCGTTCTCGTCCGGTCGGCATCTGATTCACTGGCCGCCCCGAGCGATACCCCTCAGCAGGCTGTTGGGCTGACTCGCGCTGTCACCGATGCCATTCCGGCTGTATCAGATTCTGTCACCCGGACACACGGGGTGCTTCGGGCGGTGACAGATTCACTCGCGGCAATCTCTGATTCCGTCACGCGCGGACTTTCCCTCGTCAGAAATGTGCCAGATGGTCCTCTTGGGCTGTCCGATACGGTCACGCGGGCGAATCAGTCCTTCACTCGCTCAGTGTCTGACAGCATTCCGGCCCCGACCGATAGCACAACGAGGGTTGTTCGCGTCATCCGGGTCGTGACCGACAGCGTTCCGGCCCCGACCGATAGCGTAGTCCGGCTCGCGCAGTCCTTCACGCGCTCGGTGTCAGATATTTTGGGGTCAATTTCTGACAGTGTGACCCGAAATTCACACATGACGATGTCGGTTTCGGACACCCTGAACGCGATTTCCGAACAAATCACCCGAAATGTGGCCCAAAATCGAGCAATTTCGGACATTTTGGGGCCAATTTCCGAAAATTTGACGAGAAATGTCGCAATTTCCCGAAATGTGACAGATTCTATCCCCGCGCCGACAGATTCGGTTGCTGCGACCTTCGTAAACCTGATTCGGGGAATTTTCAACCGATTTATGGCCGTTTGCAGCACTTTCGTGGCAAAAATGGCCGTTCCAACGGTTTACAATCTGTACGCTCCGGTCTGCGCGACCTTCAAAATCACGCTTTCGGTCCCACAGACCTACATTCTTCTCGCACCCGTCTGTAAGACGTACATCATAACCGCTGGAGACTGAAGATGTCGAACCCCGTCTCGAATTTCATCGTCGCCGGAAGCGCTGGATTCACGTTCAAGGTCTATACCGGAGTCAATCAGACTGGCGCAGTCGGAACGCTGTACGTCCAGGGCGTCGGAGATGCAAGTCCCCGAGCGCTCTCCATGACGATTGATGGCACCGACAACACGGTGATGAACCGAACTGTGACGAAAAATGACTTTCCGACAGCCGGAAAGTGCACCGTTCAGTATTTCATGACTGTTGGCGGTGGGGACCCGACGAAAGTCTTGGAGCAAGTCATCGACATCGCTCCCGCGCTTGCCTAGACCTGTTTGACGAGCGTCAGTTGCGTCGGGGACCCGTCAATGCCAGCCGTGGCTGACGCAGTCGTGGACGCTACCATGTGCAACGAATCGCCTGTTGCGGGATTCGTCACCTTATACCGTCCAATATTGGGATAGGTAGACGGAGCCGCTGCCGTATTCGCGCCAGCCGCTGCCGCGCTCACACAAACCCAGCCGTCCCGGGTAGAAGAACCAACCGTTGGGGTAAACGGAGTGTCGGACATGAAAATTCTCCTCTAGCGTCCCCAAGAATATAGACTCGTCGGCTCGTCAAACGTGCCGATATACATGTAGAGGCGACTGGTAATGTTGTCCACAGTCGCCTTTCTTTTCATGAAAGGCAGACCCAATGAAGTTCATGCTCCTCGCGCTGGCGCTGTGGTTCGGTTCGCTGACCCCTGCGTTTGCCGATGACCGCTTCAACCTCGCTCTCGTCCCCAATGTCAGTGCCAAACCCGGAGGGTCGACCAACTACGGTATCGACTATCGAGCGTTCAAAACCCGCAACGACGCTCTTTCGCTCAATGCCGGAATCATCGGTGCCGATGCGTGTCATAAGGCCGCCGATAGCGTCGGTCAGAACGCCTGCGTCTTTCGTCCGCAGTTCGAAATCGCGGCCGAAATCAAGATGCCGAGCGGAGCGAAATTCCTTCGCAACGCTGGATTCAGTATCGGCGCACGTCCGTTCGACAAAATCGACCTTCCCCCGAACCGCAACACGCACACGCTCCAGGGTCAGGTGAATACCCAACTGTTCTATCAGTTGGAATTCAATATCTAACCGTGGGGAGGGCCCGCATCCGGGCTCGGAATCGCGGATGCTACACAAAAACGCGCTACCACGACATGCGACAAGCAATGGCAGTCATCCGGGCCCGTCAGCGCGGCGGGGCCGGATACCTCCGAGCCTACCAGTGCTTCGCCTGTCACGGGGTCCATATCACCCACACCCACTCAAAAGAAGAATCGTGGTCGGAATTACAGCAACTTGATGAAGTTGTCGCAAATTCGACAACATCGTAAAGGAACAGCAAACTATGTATAAGGCTCTCTGGCGATTGACGGAAATCATAGGCTTGGCGCTCTTGATAGGGCCTTCCGTCTACGCCCTCAACTCGTTCTTCGGACCCTATACCGACTACAACACAGCCGCCATCTGCGCCGTGGGCTGGCTTGTGATGACGCGAGTCTTACAAACGGCTGAGGTGAACGCCCTCGTCACCGGAATAGAACTGAAAGAATACGTCCCCGCACCCCGTCCGAACACTCACACCGTCATCGAGGTCGGTGACGAACTGCCCCCCATAAAGGAGGCCCTATGAACACCAGCATCCAGTGCGGTGACCTCGCCAAGGACGGCATCACCGGATACGAGGGCATCGTCGTCGCTCGGACGGAATGGCTGAACAAGTGCGTCCGCATCACCATCCAGGCGAAGGAAATGAAAGACGGGAAACCCGTCGAGAATCAAACCTTCGATGAGGAACAAGTCGTCCTTATCCGGTCGCGGGCGTTTACCCAAACCAAAAGTAAGCAGACCGGAGGCCCCACGCCAGCGCCGTCACGCGGCCAAGTGACGAAACGCTGATGGTGGTGCAAATCCCCGCCCCCAACGAGCCGACTATCCCACGAGAGGTTCGGAAGGGGCGGCCTCGCACGGGCCGAATCGAAAACTCGCTTGCATACCTGGGCCGCGAGTTGTTGACCGACAGGGCCGTATTCCAACAGCAAGGATATGTCGACGATTCCGTAGGAGGGGACTGATGCAAGACACGACGCGCAAGGTCATCAACGAACACCGGATACAAGAGATTGACTCCCTGGGCGGCTCGTGTACCTGTCGGTACGTATGGTTTAATTGTGGCGGGATTCCCTCCAGCGTCCATTCTTACGGTGCACACCTAGTCGAGATGATAACCCGGGCCTATGTAGCCCAATGGGAAGACCTCCGAGCGGCGACCCAGCGACCATCGACGGTTCTTTCGGCCGAAGAATTCGACGCATTCGTCAATGACTGCATCAATGCCGAAGCCGACTCTCGGGGAGGGCTATCGAAAACCATCCAAGCGGTCAAAGACCGAGTCAGGAGAGCGACATGAGCATCAAAGAGGTCACGGGCGAACCCCTCCAGGCGACCCTGAAAATTTCAGACCTTCGGCCGATGCTCGGGAAATTGAACTGGCAACTCCGCCGCATCAACAAAACCATCGTGGTTCAAACGGTAAGCATAGATTCTGAAATCGTCATCGACGTGACGACGAGGAACTATGCCGATTGGACCGTGCACTGCGACCGTTGCGACCTGGAATATGCGGCCGGGACCCACGAAAAGGTCTTCTGCCCACGCTGTGACCAAGAGGAGATATACTCGTGAAGTTCGTAGCCATCGACACCGAGACGACGGGACTGGACCCGACCATCAACGGCATCCTGTCCATCGCGGCCTACCACTTCGAAATCGCCCCCAGCGGGGCGATGACGAAGCCAAAACGGCTGTTCGCGGAATCCTGCAACCCCGGAGATGTCGAGTGGAACGATTGGTCGCTGGGGCAACACGCCATTAACCAGATGACCCCCACAACCCTAGAGGGGCAAATGGGACCCCGAGCGCTGGGCTACGAGTTCTACAAAGCGCTGAAACAATACGACACCAATCCAATTACCGAACCCTGGCTTCCCATCTACCAGAACGCCGCCTTCGACATCTCGTTCCTTCGTCTGTGCGTCCCACCCGAATCCATGCACCGACTTTCCCGCCGTTACCTCGACACGTACACGATGCAATACTTGTGCTTCGGGGAAATCGTCTCTCTCGATGCACTGTGCGAAAAACTCGGGGTGCCGCTGTCCGGATACCACACCGCCGCCGGGGATGCTCTGGCGACAGCGCTGTGCTTCCAGACCATGTGGAGACTCATGCGGCCCGAACCGATGCAGGCGAGTATTGCACGGCATGGGGTAGCGGGAACCCTCGAAGCATCCCGTACTGGCAACGGGCTCCCAACAGACTAGATGGGACCCTTTTTAATTCCGTGTAACGGTACTTAATTCCTGTAATGGTACTTAACCCCTTAACTATTAAGGGGTTTTTCTTTGTAACGGTACTTGATTTTGTAACGGTACTGAAATCGTGTAACGGTACTTAAAATATACCCCCCACCCCTATCCCCACTTATCCCACTATGCGGGAAATATGAAGTCCCGTCACATTTTTATTCTGAAAAATACCAAAAATGTGTTTTGTGGGGCCCCCCACAGCACGCACAATCCCACCCCCCGGGACAATGGGGCAGAAATTCCCACTCTGCGGGACAAATTCGTGGTTCTTGTACCGTTACACGGAACCGAGCACTTGACAGTCGTGTGCGTCCCGCCGTGTGGGAATAAGGGCAGGACCTTGACAAAATGACATTATCGTGCTCCGGGACAAATTGTCCCTATATACGGGACGAAACCCACTATACGGGACATAAATTGGGCCTTGCGTCCTATACCTGTCCCACGCTACCGTTAGTGCATGAAACAGGCAAACTACGTCCCGCAAAGCGGCAAATCTATCGCCTAGTTTCATGCGTCCGTTAGGACGCGCGCGTTTCTCGCGCTCGCTAGGCCCCGCGTTCGACGTTCCACGTACGCAGGCGGGCGACAGCACCGATATCCCGGGTGAAAAGGGGCTACCCGTCCCTCGCGCGTGTCAGTAAGCGCGGGGGCAACGATAAGGTAGGTCAGGGAAAAAGCAGACCTGGTTTCCCTATGGCACGGGAAACGCAGGGAGCGAGAAAGCACAGGGATTCAAATGGAAACCCCTAGGCGGCCCGTCAAACGGCCGCCATGCGTGGCACCTGTACCGGACAGTCATTTGACGCGGGAAACAGGGCCTTCAAAAGAAGGGGTCTAAAATGTCCATCACACTTGAGACCGAAAACACCACCACAGAAGCAACCGAGAAGAACGTCGGCCCGAGCGTTAAGGGCTTCTACAACCAAGCCGCCAAGGCAATCGCGGCAGAGGAAACGACCCTGGCGAATGTCGCCTCACAAATCATCGCAGACAGCGGTTCGGCAGTCGAAGCGATTGCGACCGTCGGAAACGTCACCAAAATGCAAAGAGCGGACTTGGCCCGCGAACAGGCCCGCTTGGACTTCATCCTCGCTCTGGGGAAAGAAGTCCTGCGGCAGGCGACCGCGTAAATGCGGTATCCAAAAGGACTCCGGCCCCAGAAGGCGACAAATCGCCTTTGGACAGAAGCCGGGAAACGCGCCCCGCGATAACAGGCGGGCGGAGGGGGCGACCCTTCCGCCCCCTCAAACCAGGGTATCGGCTAAGGCGGGTATCCTGCTTTGAGGGACTGCCTCATTCCACAGAAAGGAATATGTGCCTATGACCTAGGTGCCCCTTAGGTGCCCTCGAACCAACCCGGCAATCCACAGGCGCATAGGTGCCTGCCAAAATGGCATCTCATTAGGTGCCCTCGTTATTCACACGGAAGGGCGCGGACGAAAGTGTCGCGCCTTTCGGCGTGCATAACGCACGGAAGGGAGTACCCATGAAAACCCTACGGGAATTGGTGGATTTTTCCAAGGTGGAAGCATCCACTGCGGCGTTCAGCGCCAAAATGGTCGAAGGAATCCAGGCCCGCCTCGCACAGGCGAAACAAGCAAGCGAATCAGCCGAACACAAACGCGGCTAGAAAGCAGCATATCCATGCACACCGGATGCTGTCACGTCAAATACGTGAGCGGATATCCGGTCGCGTTCTGCGCCACACCTGCCAAATGCAAACTGAAGTTCGAAATGGGCCTGCCGAAGTGGATGGCAGACCTGTACGACGTTTGGCAGGGCGCAGACGTGACCCTGATTCAGCCCGACAGAAAGATGCACAACTACAGCGGCAAAATCAGGTTCTGCACACGTCATGCGAAAGCAATCATGCAAGGTAGTGAGGCAACGCAAGAGCGCAACCTGCGCCGTGCAATCCAGGACGTGTTCGACTATCTTAACCACAAGGCCAAATTCGCGGCTAGATTCACGCGCACGGTCAGTCAGGAATTGGTGGTAGCATGAGAGCGATGAATTGGCGTGAAGAACGCCTCGCACGAGTCAAAGCGCAACGAACGCGCACGATTCTGCGCGGACTAGCGCGGCGGCTGAAAGCGCTCTACCAAAAGGCCCTATGGGCTGGGCTGGCATAACTAGACACCCGTTCTGCCCGTGAAAGCGGGCAGTATGGCACATTCCAGCGGACGGCATGTATATGCGCGTTGGAATAGCCGATAGCAAAGGACGGTGTCGAAATGTGGGATAAAAACGACCCGCAATTCATCAGCGAACCGACAGACGCACTTGAGCAAGCGCGTCAAATCATCAAACGTGAGAACGCGCGTTTAGCGCTGAATCACGTCTCAAACGCCAATGCTGAATGGCACAAGAAAATGCAACGGCTGTTCGGCGACACGAATGGCTAAGGCCAAGGTCGGCGGCATACCGACGTATGCGCGTGACCACAAGAACAGGCTCATGGGCCGCGTGGCCCAAATCTGCCAGCGATACGCAGACGGCACCATGCAGGTGAGATTGCACGGACAACGTCGGCCCGTGTTAGGTGCCCACATTCCAGGCTACGGATTCATCATGGGTGATGAACAACAGATTTCCACCTTTAAGCGCAAACATGTGAAGCAGGAGGTCGACACATGGGAAGAAAGCGCCCTGCTCGCGAGGCTCTAGAAAGCATCGCGAAATTCCTCATCCTCGTCGCGCTGTTCTATGGTGCGGTGTGGATTGCCGTCAAATTCACACCGCTCAATTCGTGGTGAGAAGGGACAACGCAAAAGTGAAATACAATCTTATGCCGCTTCTCCAAACCATCTGTGGGCTCATAATTCTCATCTTCGGCCATAGCGACCAATATCTGGTGTCACTGGGATGCACAATCCTCATCTTCGCAAGGCTGGATAGAATCGAGGATAAAATTGATGGGCTCAAATAAGAATGATGTGGGGGCCATAAGATGAACGTCTCAGACCACAAGTGCAGAACGCTCATTTTTGGGCTTCACACCTCGCAGCGCGAAAAAGACCTAGCGATGGACCTACTCGAAGCGCGCGATGCGATTAGACGGATGCGAGAAAACCTGAACAGAATAATAAAACAGGCAAACTTTCTCATCCGCGCAATAGAAACTATCGACACGAAGAAGGGAGCCTAAAAAGAAAATGTCAAGTGGGTTAGCAAACGCGGTCAAGACAAGCAAAATGCCGTTCGCACCGCGCCACCACCACCACATCGCTGAAACAGAACAGCAAGGTGGTGCGCATCGCATCGCTAAACGCGCGAAAGCAAAACTGGCGCGTAAAGCACGGCAGATACAGCGGACGCGAGACAAGTCGCAACGCTGTAACCGCAACAAGCGAGGTTAACCGTGCGCAACTTTCGCTTAGGCAAATTCAATCCAACAGACAAATTCAAGAAACTGTGCGCCATGACCGAGGAAGTAGGCATGCGTCGCTGTGCGGTCGCCGCAGGCATGCTGGCGCTCTACATAGGCGACGAAGACCTGACGCTGTTCGTTGATTACCTCATAGAAGACGGCATCACAAAAGAGGGCCTCATCTACCTCGCCAAAGCATGCCTAGACGGCATCGCTGATATATCAGAGTAAGTAGGCCTAAACGAATGAGACGGCCAACAGTTCTAGAAAATTTCCGTATCGTTACAAAACTTACGCACATCAACGAAACAACACAAAAACTTATTAACGAGTTTATAGAAAAATTTAACGACCACGGACAAGAAGGGCATTTCGAGGTTCAATATCTAACCTCGTTAACGGGAGCAGAATTGCGGTTTCATTTCTTCTGGGACCACATAGAATAAGAAGGACAGCAGCCCCCACGAGAAAATCGTGGGGGTTACTTTTTATTGTCTAGTCCCAACCTCCAATGCAGGAGCAAATATGCAAATCACAATCAATCTCGACGACGCAATCGTCGACCAGATAGTGCATGCGCGCGAGCAAATGAAAGCATGCGGTGAAGCGATGGGCGCGACGGCGAAAACCGACGCGTACAAAGACCACCAAGTGCAACGTGCGTTCTGGAAAGGTGAATACGACCACCTAAGAGAGCGCATCGGAACACTGTGCGCAGACCTGTTCATGCGCCACCTGTCACGCGATGAGAAGAAAGCGCAACGATGAGCACAGACAGATTCCACGTTCCCGAATGGGAACCGTATAAGGCATCGCAAAAGGTGCTTTATTTCGCTCGCAAACTCACAGGTGAAGATTCCCGCGCAACACAGGAAGCCAGAGCACGGCACAACGAACGTGCTCTGGACCTGATTGAAGCGCTGAAGACGCGCTCATGAGGGTAATCGAAGGCTCTTTTGACGAACCGAAAAACGACGACGCAGACAGAAGGGAATTAAGCACTTCGCTTCCCCACGCATGGCTATACGATGAGAGAAGACATCATTACATTTGCACAACATGTGGCATCACTACTGGGGAGGGGGCGACTCGCCTCGTATTTGGGGGGTGCTCATGAGGGTAATCGAAGGTTCTTTTGACGAACCCATCCACCACGACCCCCCACTGGCGCTTCCCCACCGATGGGACTACAACAATGGAGCAAGCCGCACCCAGGCGCAGTATTATCGTTGCCAAGACTGTGATATAACTGCACCAAACGGTACACGCCTTGTGTTTGGGCATTGCAGGCCGCAATGATAAATGGGCGCGAACACGAGCGCATGGTGCGCAGGGCAATCGACGCAGACAAAATCGCGGCCGAGAACAATCGTGAAATGGACCAATGCAAACTGTGTTACACAGACTTGGCGACATTTCACGATACAGAATTCTTCTACGAATGGGTGACACCAAGCGGGCTACGAATGCGAGCGCATCCGTGGTGCACACCGAAAGTCATGCAGGCGTATGCGACGAAATGCAACATCAAAAGCGCCAAAGCGAAAGGATGGAAATAAGTGTCTATCAGAATAGACGACGAACTACAACGGAACACAGTCAAACGATGGCGGATTTGGAAAGCCGCTGTCAAACTGCTTTCGTCTTGCTACTATCTCGAAGAAAACCACAGTTACCACTACGACGAGAATGCAAAAATGACGAAAGTCAATCAGAACGGGGTAAACGGCTTCCTTGTCCCCATCGTCGTTTTCGTTCCTGAACACGACTGCGAATAACAACGCGCGGGAGCACTCCCGCGTATGGTTCTCAAGCGGCGACACCGTGAGAGAGCCCCCAATATGGGAGTGCACTCAACCAACAAAACGAAAGAGGAATCAATGCCCACACCGTTTCAACTCAAGCGGACCTATCTTTTCGCGGACGGGACCGAAATCGAATTCGAGTCCGTGAAGAAGGTCAAGATTCAGGACAATGGCAAGCATGTCATCACGCTGATGAGCGGAAAGCGCGTCATCGTGAACAACGACTATCGGACGTGCACCATCGAGGGTGAGCGCCCATCGTCAACGCATGGTCGTTCCCCGCAGAGAGTGCGGTAGTCTCCAACCCACGCGGAACGCGGGGGGCGCAAGCCCCTCGTATGATTGCTGAGGGCTAAACCCATACGCAATCCCTTCTAGCGTTTCGCTGAAAGGAATATCATGCAACAACCAGACTGCCCAAACTGTCTGGTCAATCGACATGTCGCACCGCGCATCAATACGCAAGCACTCTATTGGTGCGCTATTTGTAAGACCACATTCGAAGGACCAGAGAGAACGCACAATCGAAAGCGTAAGGCAAAAGGCCAACGCAAATTCGAAAACTACACGCTCGATGAACTGATGGCAACAGTGCATCGAATGACTCACACGCCGAAAGGAGCAACATAACCGTGCCAACGCCAGTTGCTGAAGAAGGACCGAAACGATACTCTGGGTCATTGTCAATGGCAAAGCGTATCGTTTCGGCCATCAAAAGAGGACATCAGCAGTCCATCCGAACCGTCTTCCTCGAATTCAACCTCAAGCGCCACCAAGGGCCCAAATACGTAAGGTGGCTCCGCAAGGCCATCGGAGTCTCAATCAGCGTTTGCGCCGATTGCAACAGTCCGTCGATTGCAAGCCTCACGCGAACGCTCACGTCAGAGGCAAAGCGCGTGTGCCCGCATTGCGCCCGCAATTACACCCATTGTCAAGAGTGCCAAACGACGTTCCTGCGAACCGCGATGCATATAGACGAATATCGGGCGATATGCATTCCGTGTCGTGACAGATTCTACAGCCGATGCACGATATGCGAAGTCCTCTGGCGACAATCAGAAATGTCCTCAAGAGACAGAAGCATTTGTGCGCACTGTTTCATGAGTCGCCCGCGCGACCTCGATTTCAACCCCCGGCTCTTGGGAGAGCCGCCCAACATCGCAGGCCACGGAGACAACGTGCTGGGATATTGTGCGCCATTCCCACGTCCAAAAGACGGCATCTTGCTCGGCGTCGAATTAGAGGTCGAAGTCCAAGGATTGGGCTCGCCGAATAGAGATGGCGATGGGCGCTTGATTTCAAGCAGTGTCGTGCAAGAAGTCGCCACGCACACGCATACGTTGCTTCATGAAGATGGGCGACGATTCGCGTTCCTCAAACAAGACGGCTCACTGAGCGGATACGCAGGCGGTTTCGAAATCGTCAGCGCACCCGCAGGACTCGACGACCACGCAAGAATATGGCGGCGATTCTTCCAAGAGCGCAACCAACGCTTGCGGGGGCACGAATCAGGCAACTGCGGCATGCATATCCATATCGGCCGATATGGCATGTCATTTCCTCCATTTCTAGAGCCGATTGAAAAGCGCAAACCAACCGTGCCCGGATTATCGCCGGGGGTTCGTGAGAGTCGAACGCGACTTGGCGAAACTGCGGCCCATCTGTGGCGCATGTGGCAGTTTCTCAGTCACCCAGACCATTACGGACTCGTAACCGACATCGCAGGACGAAGCCTCACCACAGGCAACGGCGGGAACTTCGCGGCGATACGCAGAGACGACAGGCGCTCCACCGCCCGAAGCGTCAAGCCGCAATATCAATCGGGCGCAAGCAGACGCTACATGGCGTTGAATTGGCTGAACGACAACACGGTCGAATTCAGAATGTTCAATTCAACGCTCAACTACAATACGTTCATGAAGAACCTCGAATTCGCGCATGCTCTGGTCATGTTCACGCGACCAGGGAGAATCGCGTTCATCCAGAAACAATGCCTCAAGGAATTTTTTGAATTCGTCAAGGACGAACGAAAAACGTATCCTGCGTTATTCGCCTTCCTGGGATTCAAAAACTACGGGCACGGAATGTTCAAGGTCAAACCGCGACCCGTCGCCATGCAAGAAACCCAACAACAGGCTCCACAGCCAACAACACTCGCTGTGCCAACACCTGAAATCGTGGATGCACAGCCAACAACGACAAGGAGACGCCGCATAGTATGTGCGTAATCATTCACAAACCAGCCGAACGAGAACTGACCGAATGGACCCTTCGGGAGGGACTACGCCGAAATTCAGACGGATGGGGGCTAGTCGCATATCCCGAAGGGCGCGGCTCAGAACCCGTCATCCACAGGGGACTGACAGGTATCGACGATTTCCTCAAGACGTATGAGCCATACGCCAAGGGCGTCGAAACAGTCATCCATTTCCGTTTTGCAACTCATGGCCTGAAAGACCTGGAGAACTGTCATCCGTATGACGTGGTTCCGGGCGTGGTCATGATGCACAACGGAATCTTGAGCGTCAAAACGCCGGACAAGGACCTGTCAGACACCGGGCATTTCGTCCAACTCATCAAGCCAATGCTCGAAGAAGACCCCACAATGGTCGAAAAAGAGCACTGGCTGAAGATGGTCGGCGAACTAATCGGCAAGGGCAACAAACTCGTCTTCATGACAAAGAACGGCGTGTTCTACGTCAACAAAGAACAAGGCTCAATCGACAAAGACGTGTGGTTCTCGAACAGCACGTTATTCTATTCCACGCCGTCTTCATATAAACAGCCGCCGTATGGCGTCACGCACTACGGATACGGATGCCAAATAGATGAAGACGACTGCTACGACCTGGGAACTGTTTCAGACTCCTTTCGCAAATATAAAAGAGGCAAGCGAGGGAGTCGCAAGCCGTCGGCTTTTACGCCGACTACGCCTCCAGCAAGCCCGAAACCGGCGCTGAAACCCGGGACTTATACCGCGAACACGGTCCCGGTCAGCACCTATCAGCAAGCACAGATAGACGAGAAATGGAGAATGTTCTACACGACATCGGCAAACGAGTTAGCGGCTCGTGCGGAGCCGATGGAAGAACAGTACGTCTGTCTGTGGGGCGAGATGATGGTGAAACGTCCCCAAGAAATCTACGATTTCGTGTATAAGCATCCGTGGCTTGCGACCTACATGCTGTATGTGATGGGTCGCCAGGAGTTGATGGGCGACAAGGTCGATATGGCCGTCGAACTGCAACTCAACGAGAATGCCGAACACGACATCTATTTGCGGAAGCAAAAAGAGGCCGACGAAAAAGCGATTGAGGCCGCAACCAAAATCGCTCAAGAAGCCACCCGTCAGGGTATCGAACTGAACGGTTGCTCGGCGGCACAGATACAAGCACAGATAATCGCGGGCAATCCGTTGACGACGAAAGAAGACATGGTCGACGGAATCCCGATTATCCGGCCTCCGCAGGCTCAGGCCCCTGTAATCGTACTATGATTACGATACAGGAAGCCAGGACAAGCGCAGAAAAGCGCTCGCAATTCCTTGAGGAGTTGCAACGCGCATATAGGCCTGCGCTTGTCCGCTTCATCAAGGAACATCCGCTAGACGACACAAGCGATGCATCGCAAGATGTCATCGTTCAAGGGTTTCTCTACCGGGCGAATCGAGCGATTGATTCTGTGGACCTTGATGACGACGGTCGCGGAAACCATGACCCGGCGGCCTATTGTGCGGCACAGGGAATGTACGGCGCGAGAGACGCCGTGCGTTCCCTGACGCACGAGCGGCACAAAGTGCACAAGAACACTGTCCTGTTCCCCACTGCCGCCGAAATGGCACAGTGGGGATTCGACAAAGAAGAACCAGACGTTGCAGACGACGTATGCTTCAAGCGAGACATGGAAGAATTTCTGGAGTGGCTAACCACGCCGGAAAGAGACGTCTGCAACTTGCTGGCGCTAGGCTACGGACGAAAACCACAAGGCATTGTGGAAATTGCTAACATCCTCGATACGTCCATCGTGAGAGTGAAAAACATTCTCTCGCGAGTACGTATCAAGGCCACTATTCTGCTGAAAGCAGGCACATAATCGACTTCGCTGAACACGGCGCGGAAATGGAAATCTTTTCCGACCAAATGAATGACGGTCGGAAAAGACGCTACAATATCTACGCCCTACGACTGGTCTGGTATCCTATCATCTTTGGATGGATAGGAATATGCTTATTCGGAATGTGGTGCGGATGGTGGGTCGCAACGATACCGCTCATCGGCGGTTTCCTTGCGCTCGCCATGACGCACAGGAGGTTCTATCGTGGCACCCTATAAATTAGAAACGACAGATTTCGAGGAGCCGAAACACAAAGACACAGACGAAGCGCAATTCATGCGCCTCAATCAAGAATACTCCGAGGAGGATGAATACGAATACTCCGAGGAGGATGAATACGAATACGCAGACTACGATGAGGAGGAAGGTTACGTTTCTTTCCAGTGTTCCGACCCGACTTGCCCAGAATGCAATCCAAACGGGAACGAGGAATAATGCTTCTACAGCAGCCTCCTACATTAGATTTCAAGGAACCCGAAGCGGTCGACTACTTCCTCACGACCACCCAGCGGGCAATTGCAAGGTACATTGAGCGTCCAATCTCGCTAGAGAAAATACGGGAGATTCGCCTTGAGATGAACCGCTCACCAGAGTTTGCTGACCATATAGCGCGACACAGCCAATATAACCAGCCAAGTTTAATCTTGAAGGCGCGGACAACGCTTCTCGGTGCCATGCGAAACAAGATTCCAAACTTTGTCCGCCTTTACTCAGATAAAATTGGCGGCACCATCTACCTCACAGGATGGTATGACGCAACCATATCTCTACGAACGCGCTACCTCCCGACCTTCTTAACAAGTCGCGTGATGGGCGAAGAATTTCATTTCGCGTTTGACCCATTTCTAAGGAAAGTGAAGGTATTCTCTTAAATGATGGTGCTCAATAAGGACGACTTTGCGGAACCGCAACACAACGACCCGCCGCAAAGCGAAAACAGAAACCTCCACATTTGGATTCCATTCAGCAGGGGCATAATGGTTTGCGAACGCTGCTTGCGTAGAACGCAAGCATCTGTGCCCTCACGCATCGGCTGTACGCCAAGGCGACCCCGCTAATGGCAACAGCGGCAAGGGTTTTTGAGGGGACCTTTGACGAGCCCAAACACAGAGAGCCAAGGGCCCACTCATGGACGAACCATTATGCTCAAACGCCACATAGGCCACTGACGTACCGATGCATCCACTGCGGAAAGGTCGCCACCGTTGACGTGATTTACTTAATAAGGTATGAAGAATGTCTCCCTATAAACTAGACAACGACGACTTTGAGGAACCGCAACACAACGATACGGAAATCCCCAGACACGATTTGAGTCGCCCACGCGAGGGGATATCGTTTGACCTTTTTGACCGTGCAAATACGCTGGCAATGGCAGACCAATACCGTCAGATGGCCGAAAACATGGAAAGACTATATAATACCGCGCCAGTCTCCACAGCCAGCACACAATCCGTACAATTTGACCAAGCCGCTCTCGACCAAGTGGTGCGGGAACTATTTAGCCCGATAATCGGCGACATCCCAGACGAAGAAGAAGACAACGAAGAAGAAATAGAATACCAGCCGGGGTGGGGCGTTGAATCTCTAGAGGACGATGTAACTGAATGAGTCGCGCTAAAAAGATTAGACCCCCGGGCCAACGAGGGCCGAAGCCCGCGCAAGATTCTACCTCATTATTCCACACTACGGAACCATTTCGTCATTTTGTCCTGCTTTTCGGCATATTCAAGCGTTTTCGTCAAATCTTCATATAGGTGCACTTCATTTTGCAATCGTTCGAATCTTCGTTTCTGCATCAGGACCGAGAATTCGAACGTGAACACAAGCAGAGAAAGCGAATGAGCGAAGCGAATCGTTTTTCGATGCGTGTTCGACACACACTGATTTCTGTTCCTTCTTGTGCAATGCGACATTTGTCGTAGGTGCACTTTGATTTGCAGTTGCGTCAATCCTTGGTGGCGTGACGTGACGATATGTCTATAGAAAGGTGGCTCATGAATGTCGCAATGCAATCACGACCTTGCAAAAAGAGTCGTACCAGGCGTCTTCTACTGCTCCGACTGTGGTAGTGGGCTCGATGTGGATTTCGAAACCATTTCTAGCGATGCACTCGAAGTGGCACTGGCGGCTGCCGAGGCGGATAAGGCCGCTTCCGCTGAAAGTGTTGCGCAAACGGGCGTACGACAAGACGTACGTCAAGCGGGCGCAGAGGTCGCTTCAGAGTCAGGGGGTGGAGTATCTGTCACCGACAAGTCAAAAAGCAAAAAGCCTAAAAGACCGGGCCGTCCCCGAACAAGACCGATACCGCAAACTGTGCCAATCGGAGTTTTGTCGGAACACGTATCTGATAGACGCGAAGAACCGCACCCGGTCCAAGTTTTGCCCCCCATGCCAGAAGATTCGGGAGCGCAAGTTGGCGACCGACCGAGCCCGCAAGCGTCGTCAGGAATACAAGCCGGAACGAATGTGAACCCGTGGGAAGAAATGCATTGCCCGAATTACAACGCTATAGGCGGCGGGTGTGACGGCTTCATGCGCACCTACGATGCACACGTCGCTGGCATGTTCATGATGAAATGCGACGTGTGCCCTGCGCAAGTCGTCTGCATGCCCAACGGGCCGAACTGATGTTGTTTTTCAAAAACCTAGAAAGCATGGTACAGCAGGCGCAGACCGTAGTGTGGCGGGTCAAATGTCAGCACTGCGGGAGCGAATACGGCGTGATGATAGACAGAGCGCCGCTTTACTGTAGCGCCTGCGGTGAGGTCAATCCGCTCGTCACACCGATGTCGATGAAAGGAACCTGAAGTGAGATACTGGACAGGTCGGTTGCTTATCGCCCTTGGAATCACGCTGTTGGTGTGTATGTTCGCATACTACGATGTGTACGGCTCGATTTTGGTTTACCGATTTCAAAACGACTGCGCCGATGTAAGCGGTCATATCATGAGCGATGGCGGCCCGAGCAGTGTATGCGTCGATAGCAGTTATAATCACGATTTGTTTCGCGCCCCTGTCATGTGGCCCATGCACAACTATCCGGGAGCGTCCAAATGATGCAAGCAACGCCGCAGACGACCTCACAGATAGCGTACCAGCGTTCAAGGCGCGGTTCGCAGGACAGACTTCGGCGCATTGAATCATTCGTCCGCAGTCGGGGAATAATGGGCGCGACGGGTGACGAGATAGAGATTGAACTGGGAATCAAGCACCAGTCGCTTGGTCATCCCCTTCTCCAACTGCGAGAGAACAACGTCCTGTGGAACAGCGGAAAAACTCGCCCCACTCGCTCGGGGTACGCCGCCATCGTGTGGGTGCATCGTTGGTATAAATTGGAGGGACATTGAGAATAGTCTGCATCAGCGATACGCATACGTATGGCCCGATAATGCAACGCCCGATACCATTGGGCGACGTGCTCATCCATTCTGGGGACCTAACATTTCGAGGCACAGAAACCGAGGTTCGTGCGGAGTTAACGTGGCTGGCATCGCAACCGCATGAGAACAAATTGTTCATCGCGGGAAACCATGACTTCTTCTTCGACCCCAATCATCCGGCCGAATTTCGTGGGTGGAAACTGCGCCCGCATATCGAGGTTGCAGATATGCTTGCTGAATTGCCGGGGTTGACATATTTGGAAGATTCGGGTGTTCTCATCGACGGAATCATTTTCTACGGTTCTCCGTGGCAACCACCGTTCTATGATTGGGCGTTCAATCTGGGGAGTCGTGGAAATCCTTCGGCGCAGGAGGTGTGGTCGAACATTCCCCTAGATACGAATGTGCTCATCACGCACGGCCCCCCGGCGGGAATACTCGATTGGACCTATGATACGATGCGTAAACCCCACTATCTAAACAATGATGAATATGATTTTGGGGGACGAGACAATCGTAAGGGGTGCCCCGTTCTGCGAGAGAAGATTGCAGAATTGAAACAATTAAAACTCCACACATTCGGCCATCTTCATGAGGCGTATGGTTTTGAAGAACGAGACGGTGTGATGTTCTTCAATGCCGCTATCAACACCCGCGAATATGAGCCGATAAATCCCCCAATGGTATTTGACCTATGATAATCTCACAGAAACAAGTCGCCCAAATCGTCCGGTCTTATATGCTTAACCCGGAGCCGACATTAAAGTCGCTTGAGTGGTATATGACTGAAGCGTTACGCGAGGCGGGCCTTGACGTTGAGCCATATCAGGAGGCACCGAAATGACCGACTTCTCTGAACTGCCGAAGAAGTGGCGCGACCAAGCAGTAATGCCGGGTTATACCGATGATTCCCGCCAAACTCTCTACGAGTGCGCCAACGAACTCGACGAGGCGATAGCCCAACACAAACCCGCACCCCCGGACGGCACCTGGGAGTTGACGCTCAATAAGTATCAGCGCGACAACCTCATGTGGCTTATCGGACTGTGCGGCTATCCGTACCCCGAGAACGAACCCATCGGTGACTTCCCGTTAGCGAATACGGGAGATTGGCTTGGAGAGGTCTATAACCCTCTGGCCCCGGGAGGCGATGTTTCTCCGAACATTTCGCGCCAGAGCGTTCAAGATAGAATTGACTGCAGTCACGAAATAAGTCGCAGGCTTATCGGGGACCTGACGAGGCGGTTGGATGACGCGCAGACATATAACGAACGACTCCTCGAAGCCATCCGTGCGCTCTACTATGCAGGCGTGTGGACGTGTGACAGGGACGTGGACGAGGCCGCACTTTGGACGGCGGTGCGTGACGCGGCTGGATTCCCGCCCGGACAATCACCGAAGCCGGGCGCACCCCCGAAGGTCGTGGTGAGCGACCGCATCAAGCAAATCCAAGCCGACCCATCTGGAGACAGAACCCGCCGCGCATTAGAAAAGCAGTTGAACGCGCTAGAGGGCGGGGTCGTGGTGAGCGATGAGGCGCGGGAACGAGCGGCCCTCGCTGTGGCAAGAAAGTTTGTACCTAGCGCGGTTGCGCCGTCATCCGCAGAATACGCGGCCGTAGATGCGGTCCTCGCCGCGCTACAACCCGAGGAGAAGATACTGCGCGATGGTTCCGGCGTTGCTCATTGTTGCGCGACTTGCGGCGTAAATCTCCAAAGTCTGTCGGAACGACAATGCGCTAAATGCAGGCTCGCGGACCCTGGACGGTATGCGAAGTTGGTGGCGCGCTCCCGACAAGTGGTAGCAGATTGGCGCGACGAGCGTTCGAAAACCAACAACCTGATGATGTTGAAATCACTTGGACAAAACCTCTGCGGGGCACTTCACGAAATGATTGGGACCATCGAAGAACTGACGAACCGCACCAAGACGACGCCGTGAGTATTTTATGTTTCTTCGGTTTGCACGACCGCAGTCGCGAGGGCCGATTCGACCGCGTAAGCGAGTACCTGTTCAACTGCGGCATGAGCAAGGCGATTTGGTATCGTTGCCCGAGATGCGGGCGGAATTATTGCGTGTTCGTATGAGCACCAAGACGAAAGGCACGACGAAATGAACCGCTGCGCTCTTTGCGGCCTGTTCTCCAAGTGGAAGTATCTAAGACGGCGCGATAACGGCATCCCGTGGGACTTCTACGGCGCGGATGAGTGGATGGAACACGCGCCCGGACACGGCTGTGCGGCCGGACTGAACAAGGGAGAGAAGGCGTGAGCACGTTTGAGGTTCCCCGCGATGCGGCGGCTCAAGCAGAAAGAGAAATGAATGGAATTTAAGCACCTGTCAGCCTCCAGCATCAACAAATACGTTGATTGTCCGGCGGCGTGGCTGAATGCATACGACGAGAACACTCGCGTTCGTACAAGCAATCAATATACCGAGGCTGGAACCCTAGTCCACGGGGCCGCAGAGCGCTGGCGTGACCCGAAAAACGGCTATCCCCAGACTCTAGAGGGCCTCCACGAGGCGTACTACGCCGCGTGCTCGCAAGAGCGGGTCACTGAAAGTCTTGCCGTTTTTAAGCGCGGCTATGACCTGTGTGCGAAGTTGTTCGAGATGGAATGCACAAACCCCGTAGTACCAATCCACGTCGCCACTACAATCGCCGTAGAACACGCCTTTGACGGTTTCATCTTGGGAAAGTGGACACGTCCGGTAAAAGGATTCATCGACCGAGTTGCGACGATAGACCGTGCGCAGGGGCCACAATTCCTGACGCTTATTATTGAGGACTACAAGACGGGGCGCGTCAAGGACAAGGACGAGTTGACGAGCAAGGATGTCCAGCCCACCCTCTATTACCTTTACGCTAAACATGTTCTCATCCCCCAAATCGAAAGCCAAGTCGCAATGAATGGCGAGCATTTCAAGGTCGTGAAAATAGTGCTCGTCTGGACGTATATCGACGAACAAGAAGTCGTCACCTTGTCAGACGAAGACTTCGATGAAGACAAATTCGTCAAATACCTCGACGGTATCAGTGCGAAGATGCTTCGGGACGTTGAAGATAGCGAAATGGCCGAACATCAGGGGTTGTCAGAAGCAGAGTTTCTTGCGAATCGGGAGAAAATCAACCCGTACTGCTCATGGTGCCCTCGGATGAATTCATGCCAAACCTTCCAGCGCATGCTGAGGATGAAGGCCGTGAACAACATGGCCGACCCGAATTTGAACTGGGAGGAGTGGTTCAAAGAACGCGAATCGTTCTCGTCGGTGCGTAAGTATGCCGATGAGCGCGTGAAACAGATGGATGCGGACTTCCGCATGTATCTACAGCAGGAAAAACTCGACTACGTTGGAGTGGGTAATCGGCTATGGCATGCCGACTATCAAAACGCCTCCGACTATGACACCCAGAGGGTTCGGGAAATCTTGGGGACAGAGTTTCTGCTTCTGAACACTTCTATAACGAAGAAGGCGGTAGAGGCCGAGGTCAGTCGCCTCCGGGCGCTTCTGCCCCCGGAAGACTTCGCAGAAATACAAGCACAACTCGACAAGGCCCTCATTCCCCATCGTGGGCCGTCGGTGGTTCGTTCACGCGCTATGAAAGGAAAATGATGAAACTGTTACGACATCGCGCTTCCAAGCGGAAGGTCGATTTTGCGACATGGTACGATGCGGACCATATCCGCATCCAAATGCTGCCCGCAAAGGCGGCGTACACCCAGCGGGCGGAAATGTACGAAGCCTCAACAGACGGCAAGCATTGGGTTCCGGTGGCTGAAGTGTTCCCGAAACCGCAGACCTTCACAGACCAAAGACCGCACTACGTCCACACAAGGAAGGCGTTATGAGGCTCGGATTCAATCTCAAGGAAGACCCGCAGGGCATCCTTGAATCTGTCGGGTCAACCCTGTGCTCGGTTCGAGGAGTTGACGACAAGCGAACGCTATTCCTTATCGGAGTAACGTCTCCGCTCAACAACGTCGGTGCCTTTACCGAAGCACACGTAGAAATGATTCGCAATATGGATGCGTTGGCTGTCTTCTTCTACGAAGAAGCGTTCGACGTTTCCCATTTTGCGGAATTGTCACCCGTCCAGAAATTCTTCGTCCGGGGCGTCGAAGACCAACTTGCCCGCAAGGTGGTTTACGTCGGTTGCTTTGCCACCCCGACGAAGATTCAATGGGTGGACGTGCCGTCTGACGACAAAGACAGGTGGCGCGGGCAGAATAAAGAAGATGTCATGGATGCCGTTATCAACGGTGTGCTTGACGATATATCAGCAGAAAGAGGTGCTCATGAATAACAGCGGATGGGGGAGACTCGGTAAGGATGCCCCGCGTGACAGCGGCCTTCCCTTTGTCAATTTCAAGGACGGTGAGGTCGTTCGCGTCCGCCTCATCGCAGGTCCGGGGAAATACGCAGAACCCCAGCAACGGTGGCAACACTGGGCCCCGAGCGATGCGAAGGTCGCGGGAGCGGTGTCGTGCGCTGGCCTACGCCAGGGGTGTATCTTCCACGAAGGTCCGCTTGCGTGGCGGTCCAACGGCCCGTTCTACATGAACGCCATCCAATACACGACCGACAAGGATACGAAGGCCGTCACCCGCACCATTTTGGTGATGCGGATGAATCGGACGATTGGAGACGCTATCAAAGACCAATCGTTCAACATGCTGGGTATCGACCCGGCCGAGGTGGACTGGCTCATCAAGCGCTCAGGCTCGAAAAAGGAAGACACACGCTACGAGGTCACTCGTGCGCAAAACGTCATGGACCCCGGTCCAATCGACCTGTCTCTCTTTCCCGTGCAAGAAGCGTATGCGGACAAGAACGTGCCGCAACTCATCGACTACGACCTGTTCGACGGTGTCCGGCCGATGACGGCGCTTGAACAGCGGGCGTGGTTCCAAGCCAACGTCCTCGGCGAGGAACAAGAGGCATTGCCGGGGGCTCCCGCGCAGACCGCACTTGGGGCCCCTGCTCCTGCGCTGTCTTCGCCGGAGAAGAACGTCACGCCGCGCCCTGCCCCGCAAATCGGGCTGTCCACGTCACCCCCGCCTGCCCCGCCTCCGACAGAACACTATGCGGCCTTGCCGGACCCGTGGCAGATGGGAACCTCGATGGGTGAACTGCCGACGCCGAAACTCGAATGGATTGTGCAACAGGGCACAAACGCCGGGTTCCAGCAGAAGCACGTTGATGCGGCCACTTCGATTCTCCAAGACAGGGGGGTCATTCCGAGAGGTGTGCCATTCAGCACGTTCAGCGGAATCGAGGCGCTATCGAACGACGAATTGCAGGCAAAAATCCGCAAATACGTCGGAGATTCACCGATACTGTCAGGCGTCGGGGAGACACGCAAGTTCTTCACCTACGCTGGCGGGTCTGCGCTTCGAACCCTCCCGCGTGAGGGACTGCTAAAACTCGTTGCCTTGATTGACCAGGGTGACGACGCTGTGAGGGCCGTGGTACATGCCGCGTAAAGCCAAACCTGCGGCAGACAAGAAGGGAGGCGCGAAAGCGCCTCCGTCTTCTCGTCCTGTCGTTGACATCGCCGCTATCAACAAGATGGTCGTCAAGGAATTTGGCGATGAGGCGATTCCAACGGTTGAATCGCTCCGTAATATCCCCGTGATTTCAACGGGACTGCTCTCGCTCGACCATGCCCTCGGCGTTGGTGGATGGGCGCTCGGTCGCCTGCATTCGATTGAGGGGCCCGAACACAGTGGTAAGACGGCTCTTGCGTTGCTCGGAATCGCGCAAATCCAGCGCGAAGACCCCAACGCGATTGTAGCCTTTATCGACATGGAAAAGACGTATTCATCATCGCTTGCCAAGTTGTGCGGCGTTGATATCGACTCCAAAAAATTGCTCATCTATCAGGTCCCCAACGCCGAAGATGCGCTTTTGCTCGTGACAAAACTCCTCGGGTATGAGGATGAAAACGGAAGATGGGTTCGCAAATATGAAGCGGCGGTCAAGGCGATATGCTACGACAGTTGGGCGGGGTCTGCCACCGAAACCTCGGGGATGGCTCCTCTCTCCAGGGTGGGAGCGAATTGGCTTCCGCAGATTTCTGGAATGCTGGCCCACACGAAAACAATCTTCTGGATGATTAACCAAGTCCGGCAGAAACCCGGCGTGATGTTCGGCGACCCCGAATACTCGCCCGGGGGCCAGACGCTCAAACACGCGCAGACGACGCGGCTGTGGGTCCATAAGCGCGGGCCAGTCGAGAAAGACGACAGCGGGCGGCGTACAGGTCACACGATGGAATTGAAGGTGGACAAGAACAAACTTGCCCCGCCCTTCGCCAAAGTGTACGTGGACCTGAACTACGTTCGAGGGTTCGATAAGATTTCCGACGCTTATGCCTGCTCCCAAATCCTGGGGATGGATTTCCATGAGCGTGTCGGCGGGAACAAAATCGTTTTTGACGACATCGAAGCGAATGGCGAGAAAGCGTTTTTCGATGAACTGAGGACCGACCCGGAAGCATTCGACAAGTTTATGGAGGTGGTTCGACGTGGCATCGAGGCCCAAAGAGAAACCGCTGTCAGAGTCCCCACGGTGGTTGCAGAAGATGGTGACGTACCTGAACCTCAAGGGGACGACTGAGCGCGTCTTAGGAATCGACCCCGGAACGGCCAATCTCGCTTACTGTTTTTTCCGTCCGGGAAAAGACGGGGACCTCATAGTAACGGGTAAAATCGGTACAGAGCGCCCATTGCCCGTGGGGCTGAAGGTCGAGGCTCTCATCACGCAGTTGGCCGCGTATGTCGAGCCCTGGTCCCCGACTCTTGTCGTGAAAGAGGGGCCAGCATACGGCATGCCGATGAAGGCCGTTGAAATGGGGCGCATTCATCAGGCCATAGACAGATTTGCTTTTGAGCGAGGTATCCCGCTTATCGAACTATCTCCGCAGTCGATTCGCTCATTCATCGGGTCCAAGTCCAAGAGCGATACGAAACTTCGACTGTTCCAAAAATACGGTGTCGAGTTTCGCAGTGAGGATGAGGCCGACGCTTATGCCACCGCCAGGGCAGGCATCGCTCGCTGGAACGGTGAGTTGAAAACTGCAAAAGAGAAGGCCGCTGAAAAACGAGCGGCCAGAAAGGCAGGATAATTGCTGACACTTGATACGATTCTCGACCGAGCCGATGAAGACCCGGACTACATCATCGACGAACTGTCAAACATCATTGACAACCCGAAAATGGAGATTCCGGCGTCCTTTACGAAAGTTCAGGACGTTCTTATCGGCCAAGAACTGCAATCGTACTACATCGGGATGTACGGCTTCCTCATCAGCCTATGGGGATGCGTCCGAGTCAATGCTGGTAAGGATTCCAACCGCATCGCCGTGCGCGATTTCCTTGAGAAAGCCGCATCGGTGTGCAAACTCAAATACGAAGCCGCGTCACGGGGCCTGACCGGGTTCCAACTCTTGCAAGAGGAAGCCAAAGATGTCCGACGCATCTAAATTCAACCCGATTGTGCACCTCGTCAAGGTCTTCCGACGGAAGCCGGAAGATTTTAGCACCCCGTGGTGCACAATCGTCATGAATCCAGAGCCCTCGAAAGAGGCGAAACCGGGGCTCTGGAGGCGATACTCCTTAGAGTTTTACCGCCCTCAACGCCTGCCGGAAGTGTTGGAAAACGGCATCATTGACGTGCTGACCGCGCTTATGACGACATATTCGTGCCTGAAGGTCAATAAGCCGATGGATGCGCTCAAGCGTAAGGAATTGGAAGCGCTCATCGAACAGGCACAGGCGCGTGACATTTACGAGGCCTTCGATGCCTATGTCGATTTAATCGACATTCAGTACGACCGCCTATCAGATATTCCAGATACGATAAAATGGATTGGAGGTGACGGCAATGGTCCACGTAGTTCTCGGCCCGACAAGGTCAAGACTTGAAGGACCGATTGACGAAGCGCACCTTAACCACCTCCGAAAGGAATTGTCGTTTCTTCAACAAGGCGCGTGGTTCTCACAGAGTTATCGCAATAAGCAGTGGGATGGCCGCACCTATTTCTTGACGAGGATAAAACGGGAATTCCCCACGGGCCTTGCGGCTCGGGTCATCCAACTTCTCCAGGCGCTCAAACTCGACTACCAAATACAGGACGCAAGGGCGCAGTTCGACAGCGGGGCTGTCCAGTATATGCCGACGCGCAACGAATTTGTCTTGCGCGACTATCAAAAGGAAGCGGTTGACACCGCGCTACGTCACGGAAGCGGCGTTTTGCGGATGGCGACCGGAGCAGGAAAAAGCGCTGTTGCTATCTCTATCGTGGCCGAGTACGAACGACCCGCTATCATTCTCGTCCATCGGCGTGACCTCATGTATCAGATGCTCGACATGCTTCGGGGTGATGACCGAGATGGGCGACGGGTTCCGGGTATGTGCCTGTACCCCGAGTTGGTGGGCCAGGTCGGGGGAGGCGTCTATGCTCCTAACCTTATCACAGTTGCAACCGTTCAGACACTTTGTGCCGCTCTAGGAGTCACAGGAGATGACGAAACAGACGAGTCGGATGCTACTGGGGCTCGTCGCTTCAGCGACAGAATTGAAAGATGCCTGTCAGAGGCTCAAGTCATTGTCGTCGACGAATGTCACCACGTACCCGCTAATACGATTTACGAAATCCTCAAACGCGCAATATCGGCCCCCTTTAGATTTGGCCTATCGGCAACTGACTGGCGGGACGACGGATGCGATATGTTCATTGAGGCGGCTCTTGGACCTCGCATCGTCAATATCTCACTGTCAGAACTTATTGGTCGAGGCTGGCTCGTCCCGCCGAAAATCCAGGTCTTCGATATCGAGGCCCCGCGTCAAAAATACGAAGGCCCGGAAAGATGGTCGTCCGTCGAAACGCACTTCATTGTCAAAAATGAAGCGCTGAACCAACAGTCGGCAAACATCACTCGCAAATGGCATGCGGCGGGGCGCACAGTGCTGACCCTGGTCAACCGCATCGCCCACGGGAAACGAATGGCGGAATTACTCAATGGAAACAATGTACGCACTGCTTTCCTCTCCGGCGACGATAGCGACGAATTCCGTAAGGCTACACTCGATGACGTCCGCTCAAAGAAGATTCGTTCTCTGGTGGCTACTTCGATTGCTGATGAGGGCCTTAATTTGCCATCGCTCGACGCGGTTAATCTCGTGGGAGGTGGAAAATCATCCACCAAATTGTATCAACGCATCGGCCGAACCCTCCGGCCTGCCCCCGGGAAGGAATACGCTGTGGTCGCTGACTTTATGGTCGGAGGCCATGAATGGCTAGAAGAACACGCCCGCATCAGGGAGAACATGTACCATCGTGAGCCCGCGTTTGAAATCGTTCCGTCGAGCGTAGACTTGGTATGACCTTCATGTGCCGTCAGGCCCGCAATAGGCTTGGCGCAGAGCCGTGGACGCACGAACGCCAACTGCAAATCGAAATGCTTCTGTTGGCTTCGGCGGGCTACAGCAGACCGCTCGACCAGCATGCGGAGATTCTCTATGAAATCCAGACTGACTACTTGGTTGACGACTACCCGGTGGAAGACCTTATTGGGCTGGCGGACCTCGTATGCAAGTATGAAGCGAAACTCATTCGGAGAACAATGCTTGAAATACGGCCTCGTGGCGTGTATTCTATTCGTTATCTGTGTGGCGCTTTACGGCGTGACGACGGGCGGATTATCGCCGAGGCCCGTCGTGAAACCCGTATCCAGGACCTTGTTACCCGTTCAACTCGACTCACCGTTGACGACAACCGCGACACTTACCAAGATGTCGATGCCGTGGAATCCATGTGGAGAGAGTTGGAAACCGATGATAGGATTCAGCAAGTGATTGATGAAGCGACTTAGGTCAATCGACGCAGTCAAGGAAGAACTGCGCAACGCGACCGACATGGTCGCGCTTATCGGTCGTTATGTCGAGTTGCACCAACAGGGCAAGAATTTCTTCGGGAAATGCCCTTTCCATGAGGACGACAGCCCGTCGTTCAATGTCACGCCGTCAAAGAACGTCTGGTCGTGCCTTGGCTGTCGTCAGGCCGGGGACGTGTATCGCTTCATCGAGAAATTCCACCAGTGTAGTTTTCTCGACGCGATTGAGATTATCTCTGAACTGACCGGGTTCAACCTCGCGCCCTTCTACCGGGAATTGACGCCAGAAGAAGCGCTCCTCTCGAAGTGCTACGAGGCCACGTCGAAAATAGCCGACGCTCTGTGCGACGAGTTGACGCTCCATCCCGAAATCATGGATTGGTTCTACGAGCGCGGAATAGGACCGCTCTCACTAGAGCGCTTCAAGGTCGGCTACTGTCCATCTGTGGCATGGATTGAGGAAAAGGTCGAGGCGGGTCTTTTACAGATGATAGAGCCGTCCGCCGCAAACCGTGAGGCGGTTTTTGGCGGACACATACTCTACCCTCAATTTACCCCGTCAGGCGAAGTTTGGGGCTGGTATGCTCGAACGGATGGCAAGCCCAAATACCGAGGGCCAAGCCGGGAGTCCTTCCTGTTCAGTGGCACGGCGCGTCTGTACGGCTTGCACCTTGCCCGCCGTATGCCCGGAGTCAGAGAATCCGGTCTTGTCCTCGTAGAAGGCTTCAATGACGCGATTGCGGCCCAACAATACGGTTTCCCTGCGGTAGCAACTTGCGGCACCGAACTTACGGCGGACCATATACAGACGCTTCAGGCTCACTCGATTAGCAAAGCCATTGTCGTCTTCGATGGCGATGACGGCGGGCGCTCCGGGATGATGCGGCTGGCTCTCCGTGCGCACGAGGTCCACAACATCGACCTCAAATTCGGAACCATACCGGGCGACCCGGATGAGTTTCTGACGCAACGAGGCGGGGAGGCGTTCGCACAGGTCCTCAAGGACGCTGTCTACAGTATAGAGTACGTCCTGACCCGTAACGAAGATGGTGACCTGTCGAGCACCACCGCGCAACTCGACTTTCTCAATCGGGTACGGCCATTCGTTCTCGCGTACCCGCGCAATTCCATCTACAGAGGCATCGCCAGCAGGCTTCTCGCTGACCGACTGAACCTCAATGTCGACGCGATTAGCGATTTTCTCGATGAGGGAATGCGGGATGACCCGCTCGTTTCGATTTCGGGAGAGCAAATCGTTCTCGCCGGACTCTTGGCCGACGCTGGCAATTTCATCAGGATGCCCGAACTGCGCGCGGATGACTTTGCCCTGGGTCGCCATAAGGTTTTGTTCTCCCTATTGCGTGAATTGTACCACGATGGCGTTCCGGTAAACGAAGATATTGTTTTGACCGAAGCGCGGAACAGGCAGATGGGCCAACACGTCTTCGACCTTATCGAGCGGCTTCACTCTGTGACTGTTTCCAATATCGAGTATCATTATTCAGACATACGCGAAAAATCCTTGCGCCGTCGTGCTATTGACATCAGCACCAATTTCGGTTCCGTCATACGGGATATGCAACAGCCTGCCGCGCAGTCGCTTGCTCAATTAAGCGAAAGCGTCACGGGACTGGTCGTGAGGCCGACGCGCAATGTCGTTGTCTCGGGCGCGGTGGCAACGGACCTTGCCGTGACGCAGATGCAAGAGCGGATGGCGTCTCCAAGCGCCATCCGGGGACTCTCGCTTGGCCGAGACTGGTCTTACCTCAATGGATGGATTTCGGGCCTTGGTCCGGGTCGGGTTCACCTCCTGGCGGCCCTCACAGGGGTCGGCAAGAGCGTTATCGGCCTTGCGAACTGGGTCCACTGTCTATCAATCAAGGACAACGGCCCGAAAGCCGCAGGCATCATCTTCGCGATGGAAATGAGCGCTTCAGAGAACCTGTCGCGGCTTGCGGCGATTGAGAGCGGGGTTCCACAGGCGCACATTCGAGACGGCCGTTTCGTCTCGAACGAGACAGCAAAAATGGTCATCGAAGCATACGCGAAAATCAAGAAAGCAAAACTGACGTGGGTCGAGCGGACCCTTTCGATGCCGGATATTGCCTTCCAATGTCGGATGCTCAAAACGAAGGGACTGCTCGACTACGTCGTCATCGACTATATGCAGTTGCTCGATTTGTCTCCGTACAACGACCGTTGGAGCAGAACGGAAAAATACTGTCAAGCGTCCAGTGACTTGCACGACTTGGCCGAAGACTTGAATGTTCCCATAGTCGCGATAGCCCAACTCAATCGCAATGCGTATGAAGATGAGATTTCTACTGCGCGGGATATTGGGGAATGCTTTCGGATTTATCAGGACTGTCATGTTTGTTACACCTTGACCCGACACGGAGAAAATCGCTTGGTCGGATTCCTAGACAAGAATCGGGACGGTGTTTCGAACATGGCGTGTGAACTGTATTACGACAATGCTCCCGGGACGGCAACCCTTCGGGCCCGGGAGCAGAACGTCAGAAACATGACGATATAAGGATAGGAGGTTCATTATGTCTCAAGGTATCGCGTTCGGTGGTCACAAGTGTGCGGGCAAGGATGAAGCGCTGGCTTATGTCTTGGCGACTCGTGCTAACTTCATGACCGTGCGCTGTAAAACGCCCATCGTGCAAGGCTACGAGTATTGGAAATCGCAGGGCAACGCCGTCCAGTGGCTTCCAGACGGGACTGCGGAACACGTCACTGTTCCGGTTCCGGCAACCTTTTGGCAATACGTGAAGGAACGTGACGACCGCGAGATGATTTGGTACTCCAAAAACATCTTGAGGACGTTCGACAACCTCGTCGTTGCCAAGTACCTCGAAAAGAGAATTCCCGATGTTATTCGCAACGAATGGCTCCCGGCTATTCCCGACATGCGGTTTCCCGAAGAAGCGAAAACGTGTGCAGACCTCGGGCTAACGCTCATCAAAATCGAGGCGTCAGAAGAAGTCCGCAAACAGCGGATGATGCAGGTCTACGGAAACCTAAACCACTGGGTTCCCGATGACCCGTCAGAGAAATACGTTGACAGCCTCAAATACAACTACATAGTGACAAACGAAGGCTCAATGGTGAGTTTCCATCTTCAACTTGAGCGCGTTATCAGTCGCTACTACCCACGGCGTCCGGCGTTTGACATGGAGAAAGATTACACCGGAATGCCCGTGCAAATCATCAACTGCGACGATGAACGCTTCGGGCGCATCGGCGTGGTGATGAACCACGACACTACGTCGGTCCAGGTGTCACTTTCGACAGCGGAAAAGATAGACATAGAGCACTTTTTCGTGACTGACGTATTGATAAATCCCCCTACATCACTCCTGTCTCTCTAGCATAGAAAGGACAACATCTATGCCTGAAACCTTGGAAGAATTAGACTATACAGTCCCCGGTCCCATCCCCGCTCGACCAATCGTCATGTCAGGAAACCTGACGATTTGGCCGGGAGAGGTGAACGGCAAATCCATCGCCATGCTCGGAAACACGGGCTCCGGCAAGTCAACCTCTTGTCGTCGATTCCTCGAACAGATGATGGAGGCCAACGTGCCGTTCTCGGTGGCGGATATTGAAGATGAGTATTACGGGCTCAAGGAATTGGGTGACGTGATTCTCGCTGGTCCCATCAGCCACGGCGATGCCGAAATCGACATTCAACTCACGACGGAAAAACAGTGCTATGCTCTGGCGACTCGCGCGTATTTGGAAAAGCGCAACGTCGTCCTGATGCTAGGCGACCTCGACGACAACGTGCGCAAGAATTTCTTGAGCGCGTATGCGATGGGGCTGTTCGCCGCCGGGAAGGATGTCCAAACCCGGACGCCTCATCTGTTCGTTATCGAGGAGGCGCATGAATACGTCCCCCAGGTCGGCGTCTCAAGAACCGACGCATGCTTCGTCGCCCTCACGCGGTGCATTCGCAGGGGCCGCAAGCGCGGTATAGCCGTCATGCTTGTCAGCCAACGGCCAGCCAACATCGCCAAAGACCTCCTGACGCAGTGCCAGATTTTCTTCTGCCATCAGGTGTTGTATCCGACCGATAAAACGACGTATGCAACGATACTTGACGTGGAGAATCTCGACAGGCGGCTGGATGACTTCGTTCCGGGAGAGGTCTTCTATTTCCACGGGAAGGAGTTGGTACAAACCATCATCAGTCTTCCGAAGACGAAATCGCCGTCAATCACTCCCGGTCGATATGAGTTGCCGGACCCAGAATGCTTCCGCCCGGTTGCCGAGCGTGAAGAAATCCAGGCCGAGGTCAACAACACCCCGACAGAAAACACCGACCTTCGGGTTCTCACGGTTCAGGACCACGAAACGCTTCTCGCGGAGCGGGCCTCGCTCATCACGCAAGTCGAACAACTCCATCGGGCCCTAGCGCTTTCCCTTGAGAGCGACGACGCTCTTGAGGTGCTTGAGCGGAGTCTTGCGAAGACGTATGCTCCGGGCACGAGAACTGCGCTACAAATGGCAATCAGTGCCTTGAGGGCCGCTTCATGAGGCGTATACTACTGCCCAACCCGCCCAGGGGCCTTTCTCGACAAGAGAAGGCCGCATGGGTGACTGCCAACGGAGGTTCCATTGGATAACAACACTCGCTTCACTCTCACCGAACTAGGAGAATCACTATGTACGAATTCCCCACAAAACTCGAACCGGATGCAGACGGTCTGCTCCCCGGCGGACACGAAATCCCCGAGGGACATGAATACCTCGGCTCCCTAGCATCTCAAGACGAGATGAACGAATACGCTTTTTCGAATCTGTTGCCAGAACATAAAATTCATACAGATTCGCATATCAGCGCCAGCATTGACCGCCCGGAACAAGGCAGTCACCACGGGCGGTTGCGTATTCGCCAAATCTCCGATGGGGCGTTGCAGGCCCATGTTTTCCGTAAGGACGACAAGGACACTGGCACCACTCATATCGTGGTGAAGACAGCGCTCGGACAATGACGATTCCCGAACAGGCCGCACCGCACGACACCGCCCCTATCGCCCAAGACGGGGAACAGTATCCCCTGTTGTGGGTGCGGCTTCGGGAATTCTACGACAACCTGGGGCAAGAGATTCAGAAACAGCGCGACCCTGTCCGTATGGAAATGCGGGCCAGGGTTCGCGATTTGTTGAACGGGCACCACGACTTGAGGAGCATGAAATGAGTCTTGGGAAGACCTTGATAAAATCGGGCGACAACATGATGAGCGCCGGGTGCGGATGTCTTCTCATCGGCCTGTTGTGGCTTCTGGGCATCATCTTTGTCGGGGTGATTCTCTGAATGGAGAAACTAAGGTGTCGCCCAATCTTCAGTCGCGCTTACGCCTTAGTTTCTTTCGTCCCCACCATATCACGAGACGAGAATCGAATCGGTATCAAATGACACAGTCCTGGCCGACAATGGGGAGATAATATCAACACAATGGGATTTGCGAATCTCCATGTGCACACAGGCTATAGTCTGCTCGACGGAATGGTGCGAATTCCCGAGTTGGTCGAGAAGGTGAAGGGCATGGGGCAAACGGCTTGTGCCATCACCGACCACGGGACCCTAGCGGGTGCTGTAAAATTCACGGAAGCGTGTCTTGCCGAGGGCATCAAACCCATTGTCGGACAGGAATTCTACATTGCGCCGGATTCACGGCTAAGGAAGAAATATGCAAAAGGAGAGCATTCGTACTCTCATCTCATCCTGTTTGCAAAGAATGAAGTTGGGTGGAAGAATCTCATACATCTTTCCACCAATGCCTTCGAAGAAGGGTTTTACCGTAAGCCTCGTATTGATAGAGAAATCCTCGCGCGTCACAGTGAGGGACTTATTTGTACCTCCGCATGTTGCGGAGGCGATGTCAGTGTTTTCCTCATGGGAGCGAGCGGCGAGGAAAACGCTAAGGTCGCATACGACCCGGGCCAAGCCACGGCACGGCTTGCGTGGTATCGGTCAGTCTTTGGCGAAGACTTCTACGCAGAAATGCAATCTTACGGTGCCGCATACCAAGAAAGCATCAACGATTTCTATAGACGGAATATGCCTGCGGAACAACTCATCGCAACCGCAGACTGTCACTATCTCAACGTAGAGGATGCTGACACGCACGACACGCTGTTGTGCTTCCAGACCTATTCGAAAAAGAACGACCCCGACCGCTGGCGCTTTGTCGCCAACA
>Ga0070735_10000235_pt1 | contig 67433 bp, 62 predicted proteins | sample Coa_R1_FD_66443 | JGI IMG/M metagenome (GOLD analysis project Ga0070735, IMG submission 66443) | Surface soil microbial communities from Centralia Pennsylvania, which are recovering from an underground coalmine fire - Coalmine... | ecosystem: Environmental > Terrestrial > Soil > Unclassified ...
GCCCACCGATGCGATCATCGCGCACCGGCCGGGCGGACAGGAGGTGATATCGAACACCTGACGGGCTGGGGAATTTTCAACCGGCACTACGCGGAGATTTCAACCGGTGTTGACAGGGCAAGCAGATAGGCGGGCGACATCGACGAGATCACCTCCCACAGCATCGCACACACCAGCGCGACAGCTCGACTGGTTTTCTGCGGGCGGTCATGCTACCCATAGTAGCTGCACTACCCATCTCGTCGTCCAGCCGTTCTCTCCGGAGGCGGAGTCCCTCCATCCCGGGCGGAGGCTTTTAGCAAACCTCGCTTCGGAGCGTGCCCGCTGAGTAGCCCCTTGCAACTACAGCCATTTCATACCCACCATCAGTCTTCCTCAGCCCTGAACTATAACCCAAACCTCGCCTGTCTCCCGCCGGACTCCCGCATTCGAGATCGGCGATCACCCCATGGCTTCCACTGACCTGTATCCTAAGACACGCTCAGCGCTGAACCCAAGGAGTCCAGCGCGGCCGTTCCATCAATGACGCTAGCATGTGACATTGCGTCTCTCCAACCCGCACAATGGCGAACTGGATCGCACCTTTCCTGCAAGTTTTCTGCAATCAGATCCGTCACGCGCCCGATGGGTGTCAGTTTCTCCGCGGACTACAGTGTTGGTGAAGTAAGTACTGGTGGGGCGGCGCAACCAGAGCGTTGATAGTCGTGGATGCTGCCGATACGATGGCGTTGAATATGTACATTCAGTGCCCGCACTGCGAAGCGTGGGTGCGCGCCGAGGACTGGGTCGCGCATCTGCGCGAAGAGCACCCGCACGCCTACGAGGAGTACCAGTCGCTCGCGATGGTGCGCCGGGAGGGCTGGCCACCGCGCTTGTTGCGTGGCGTGGGGAAGGCCGTATGATCTCCACACGCGAAGCTGCTGGTACCCTCGATTCCCATTGACGAGCGCACGGGATAATCCACCTGGTGGACTGGGCGGATAGCCCAGGCTGTTCCGGGCCTCCTCATCGAGCCAGGACCGCTTGTCTGGCGACCTCTTGCCGCTGCGACGGAGACATCTTTGTCCGTCGCGGGGCCGCCCCGCTTAGCCAGACGCGCCGCGTCGGGACCTTGCTCCGTTTTGCCTTGGCGGCAACCGGCCCGGGTCGTGAAATCGGGTCCGCGGTGGACACTCCACTGCGCGCGTTGCTGCCACTCTTACGGTGGCAAGGGTCTTTGTGGCGTGTGTTCGCTTGTGGCAGCACGATGTGGCCCTGTCCAGAAGGAGCAGGCGGGCCACCACCTCGGCGTGATCGACCGGCGCGGACAAACACCCGCGGGCCGGTCGCGCAAGCGCACCCCGCCAGGCCGATGGGCAAGGAGCGACGACCTGAACGGGGCGTACGCGCGCGATCGCGATCCGGCGCGAGTGGCTCCGGTCACCTGCTTGGTCTGACTACCGCCGCGGCCGCCGGTGGTGCCTGCAGCTCTTCTCGTAGGAACCGGAGCATCTCGTCGCGCGGGAACTCGGAATGGGCGCGCTTCGTGTGCGCCTCTTCGACCTTCTGGAGGGTGGCGAGGAGTTCGAGCGCGGCCGTCCAGAGGTGCGGGTCGGCGTGGGCCTCCCGGTCCTTCACGAAGAACCACCGGAGGACCCGTCCGTACCGCATCGCACTGTAGCCGAACACGTGCCACACCATCTCCGCGTCCAGCTGCCCGCGTCCGAGCAAGAGGCCGACCGACTCGAAGAAGTTCGGGACCTCGCTGCTCACGCCTTCATGGGACACGGACGTGCCCGACTGGACGGACGACAACAGCATGCCCGCGAGGCGCTTTCGCTGTTCGACCATCCGCGCCGAGTCCCACTGCGTTGCGTAGTGCAAGAGCAGTCGGGCCCGGAGATCCTCGCGCATCATGTCGATATGGGCCCGCGCCATGCGCTCGGTCACGTCGCGCTGTTCGATCGCCGCCTGCTCCACGGCGGCCACCTGCGCGGTCGCGGCCTCGCGCATCGTCTCGATCTGCGCGCGGGCGTCCCGCCGTGACCGTCGCGCAAGCGCCCACGCCAGGGCCGCGGCCACAACCGCGAGCAGCCATGTACCAATCGCCGTCCACGCCTCCCACGAGAGAGGCCCAACACCCGTCGCTGTCAATTCCCAGGCCATCGGCACACTACTCCTCGTCTGATAGATCACCAGTACGCCATGGTGTTGTACCGCTCCTTGGGGGACGTATCGGTGAATCCGAATCAAACGGACAGTCCGGGCCGACCCTGTGCCACAAAACCTGCGCGTGCGTGCTCGAACGGAGGACGGTCGTGCGTTGACACGCGTCCGCACGTCTTCGTACGCTAGGGTTCGGCGCCCTGCCGGTTGCAGGATTGGCGATGCGGCCGAGCGCGGTGCGTCGGGTTGGACGAGTCCCTTCCGGAAGGACCGCGATGCGGCGAAGCCCACGGATCTCGAACTGGCTGGCAGCACCGGCAGCGGCGGTGGTCATGGTCGCGCTGCTCGCGCCGCGGGTCGCCTCCTGGCGTGCTACGCCCGCGTTGATCAGCGTGGAGCGCGCGCGCGCCGGGAATGTGGCCCCTGTGGTGGCGCGGGTACCGGGGACCGTGGCCCAAGTGAGCGCCGTGGCACGCGAGCACGTAAAGGCCGGGACGGTGCTCGTGGAACTCGATCCCACGACATACCGGTTGACGCTGGTCCAGGCGCGTGCGCGGGTGGCGAAAGCGCGCGCGGCGGTCGGGCTCGCGCGTACGGCCCTGTCGGACGGTGAGCGGGCCGCGAGCGTCGGGGTGGGGGAGGCGCTGCGCACGCTCCCGCCGGTCCACCCTGTCCGACCGGCCGCGCAGGCCCGCGCGGGGACGGGCGATCGCGCCGTGGCTGAGGCGGTCGTGCAAGCGGAGCGACAGATGGCAGCCGCACGGGCCGATGTCCTCCGCGCCGCGCAGGCGCAACTGGACAGCGCGCGACAACAGACCGACCGGGACCAAGCCCTGCTCGCGGACGGGGCCATCCCCGCCGACCGGTTGGCCGCGGACACTGCGGCGTCCGAGACGGCGCGGGCGCAGGTGGAGGCCGCTGCGGTCGGGGTTCGGCAGGCGCAAACCCGACTCGCGTCCGCCTCGAGCGCACCCCCCCAGGCCGACAGACCGGAGGAGCTACGCGATCGCGCCGCCACGTCGTCCGAGATCGAGGGCGCCCAGGAGGCCGTGGCTCAGGCGCAGGCACGCGCGCGCACCGCCGGCGCCGAGTTGGCGGCGGCGCGGCAGCAGGGTGATCACGACCAGGCGCTGCTGGTAGACGGAGCGATTCCGGCGCAGCAGGTGGCCGCGGACGGCGATCGGTCCTCGAGGGCGCAGGCGCGGGCGGACGTCGCCGATGCGTCGGTGCGCGAAGCCCAGGCGCATCTGGTTTCGCTGCTCGTGGCGCGTCGGGACGCCGACCTGTCACGGCAGGCGACCGGGGAGGCTGCCGCCGAGGCCGCCCGGCAGGTCGCGCGTGCGGAAGGGCTGGCCCGCCGGGCAGAAGCGCAGATCGTCGAGGCCCAGCGGCGCGCTCGCGACCTTGCCGCCGCACAGGCCGACGTCATCGACGCGGAGGACGCCGCTCGGAGCGCCGACGTTGCGCTCGCACAGACGGTGATCCGCGCACCGGCGAGCGGATGGATCATGGACAGCGCCGTGGCACCGGGGCAACGCGTGCGGACGGACCAACGTGTGATGTTGATCGCGATCGATCCGGCAGGCGCCCCTGACGCGGTGCCGGCGGGTTCACCAGCCCCCGGCGCGATCGATCCCCCGGCCGGACGACCCGCCGCCGCGCCCCCGTCCGGGACCGACGCGTGGGTTTGGCCTGGAGCCGCATTGGCGGTTCCTCAACAAAGCGGCGAGCGCCGCGAACGCCTGGTACGGATCGCCGAGCAAGAACACCACGTGCTCGCTGACCTCGAGGCCGAGTCCGCGCGGATCCGCGCGATCGTCGTGCGGTCCGGCTCTGGGGAGCATCGCGGGCCGGTCCCGACCCTGCTCAACGGCAGGCTACCGTGGCCGGTGAAAGGCGACATCACGTCCGAGTACGGATGGCGCATTCATCCGATCTTCCACACCCCAGAGTTTCACACCGGCATCGACATCGCCGCCCCCATGGGGACGGTGGTCCGCGCCCCGGCCGATGGTACGGTGATCTTCAGCGGGTGGATGCCGGCGAACGGGATGCTGGTGATCCTCGACCACGGCAACGGACTGTCCACGACGTACTCGCACCTTTCATCCAGCGCGGTGCGGGTCGGCGAGCACGTGTGGAAGAGCCAGGTCATCGCGCGCGTCGGGAGCACGGGTTGGAGCACCGGCCCGCACCTCTACTTCGAGATCCGCGAGGGTGGGCGACCCGTCGATCCGCTTGAGCCGTAGGGCGAGACCAACGCGGCGGGCCGCGATCAGTGCACGATCCGGGTCTCGCCGAGGACGCGCCGGAGGATTCGCGCGCGCCGCTCCAACCGGCGCTGCACCTTTCGCCACTCGCGGAGCTTCGAGCGGACGATCCGCAGTTGTGCTTCCGTCATGGCCAGCTCGGCCATCTCCTGTTGGCTTTTCACGACGCCGACCTCCTCTGTCATCGGTCGCATCCAGCGTAGCGGGCGATGATGACAAACCCATGACGGGCGCGCGGACGCGGCGTCGTGCGCGTCAGCGCCCGAACGATGGCGGCTTGAGGTCGACGCCGCCGGGGTCGTTCAGGTAGCCTGGCGCTCGGCCCGGGACGCGGGTGTGCCCGCACTGCCAGCGGATGTGCATGTCGCGTCCGAGGACGAGCACTCGGTCGTGGAAGTCGTCGTTGAGCAGAAAGTCGCCGTTCGAAAGCCCGATCGCCAGCGACGGGTGGTCGAGACGTCCGTCACCGCTGGCGGGTGCGTACGACCAGACGATCCGGCCGGCGCGCGTCACCACCACGACCCGGCCCGGCCAGCTGTAGTCCACGACTCACGACGAATGTTCCGCGGCGGGCCCGTGCGCTCCGGCGGTGCGGGGGGAGGAGGAGCCCCGGGCGTCGCGGACGCGGCGAACAGGACGCCGCTCCAGAGCACCACTGCGAGGACGATCGCCAGGGGGGCCGAGACGCGGGTTCGCGTTGACACGACAGGTCCGCCGCGTGAGCACCCCGGCGGCGTCATCGGGTCCTTGTGCCGAGAGGGAATGGTCCTGCGCCGTGAGAAACCACCGGGAGGATCCGGACCGGGCGGTGCCGATGCACCAATGTCCGACAACCGAGACGTCTCGCGGCCGAATGTCCCCGGCACAGGCGGAGAAGCGGCGACATACCGCCGTTACATTCGACGAGGATCATGGGCGAGGATTGATCAAAACCGTTTCGAGGGAGGATCACGTGAGGACGATCGCAGCGGGGGCGCTTGTGCTCGTGTGCGCGGTAGTACTCGGGATGCCGCTGACAGGATCTGCGCAGAACATGATGATGGGCACGGCCGCGCAGATTCAGACGGAGTTGAAGACCGCCACGTTCCATGCGGGCGAGCTTGCCCAGAAGGCCAACGCGCTCGCGGCAGTCCAGCTGCACACGCACCATGTGCTGAACTGCCTGGAGGGCCCGAACGGCCCGGACTTCTTCGCGCAGGCGGGGAACCCGTGCCAGGGCCAGGGCAACGGGATCATCCCCGACCTCCAGGCGGCCGTGATGCACATGATGCCGGGCGCGCAGTCCGCGCTCCAGGAGGCGATGATCTCCCAGAGCCTGGCGAAGCAGGCCCTCGCCTCCAAGGACATCAATGAGGCCCAGCCGTTCGTGTTGGTCGTGTCCCGCCACCTCCAGGCGGCGTCCCAGGATCTCGGCCAGTAGACTCAGCGCAGCGCATCCCGGCCCCGGCGGCGTCCGCCGGGGCCGTGGCACGCCCGCCCGGCTCCCGCGCGGCCATGCACTCGCCGGTCGCGGCCGCCGTGCCCGCGGGGAGGGATGGGACCGCGCGCGGAGTAACTCTCAGGCGTTGCGGGGGCGCAGCGAGACAGCGGTGGCGTCCGCCGAGCCGGTGTCAGGGGGGAGCGAGGTGGCTCAGGTGCGGGCGACCGTGGAGTCGCGTGCCGTCCGGGGTGGACGGTCGTGTTGATCCACCCTCTCGTCGTGCACTTCCCGATCGCGCTGTTTCTTGCGAGCACCCTGTTCGACGTCATCGGGTCGCGCTCGCCGGACCTCCACTATCGTCGCGCGGCCTACTGGCTCGTTGGCCTCGGCCTGATCGGCGCGGGCGCGTCGATCGCGCTCGGCTGGACGGACTTGTTTGCGGTCGAAGCGCAGGGCGTAGGGACTGCGCTCGTCGTCCGCCACCAACTCCACAGTTGGGTCGCGTACGCCACGACGGCGGTGTACCTCGCGAACTTCCTGTGGCGGTGGCGTACGCAGAACTCGCCCGGGTGGGCGCTGCTGCCGTTGTCGCTCCTCGGCGCCGTCCTGATCGCCGCGACCGGGTACCTCGGCGCCGGGGTGCGCGACGCCATGTAGGGCAGGGCTCACTTTCCGCCGCCTCGAAATATTCGGGACGTTTCCGTCGTCTCAACGGGAGCAGTTCGCGGTACTATGGTGGTATTCGGAGGCCACGCCGCCGAACAGGCCGTTCCGAGACCCCGGCCGCAACCGGAGATCGCATGAGCGAATCGTACGACTCACGCGTGATTGAGGCCAAGTGGCAGACCCGATGGAACGCCGACGGGCTGTACCGCGTCGGCAACGACCCGTCGCGCCCGAAGTTCCTCTTCGTGACGATGTATCCCTACCCGAGCGGAGACCTGCACATCGGGCATTGGTACGCGATGACGCCGTCGGATGCGAAGGCGCGGTATCTGTCGATGCGCGGGCACAACGTCCTGTTCCCGATGGGGTTCGATGCGTTCGGGCTCCCCGCGGAAAACGCGGCGATCCAGCACGGGATCCATCCCTACAAGTGGACGATGGCAAACATCGAGCGTATGCGGGGCCAGCTACGCTCGATGGGCGCGATGTTCGACTGGTCGCGCGAGGTGGTGACCTGTCGTCCCGAATACTACACGTGGAACCAGTGGTTCTTCCTGAAGTTCCACGAGGCGGGGCTGGCCTACCGCGCCCTGGCCGCCGTGGACTGGTGTCCGAACTGCAATACCACGCTGGCGCGGGAGCAGGTGGTCGGCGCCGACCGCGTCTGCGAACGGTGCGGGACCCCCGTGATCAAGAAGGACCTCGAGCAGTGGTTCTTCCGGATCACCAAGTACGCGGACGAGTTGCTCGACTTCAGCAAGATGGAGTGGCCCGAGCGCGTGCAGACGCTCCAGCGCAACTGGATCGGACGCAGCGAGGGGGCGGAGATCGTCTACACGAGCGAGCAGGGCGATCCGATCACCGTCTTCACGACGCGCCCGGACACGCTGTTCGGCGCGACGTTCCTGGTACTCGCGCCCGAGCACCCGCTGGTTGAGAAGCTGACGACGTCGCAGCATCGGGCCGAGGTCACAGCCTATGTGTACCGGGCCCGCAGGCAGACGGAGATCGAACGGCTCGCCGAGGACCGAGAGAAGACGGGCGTGTTCATCGGGGCGTACGCCAGGCACCCGCTGACGAACGCGCGGGTGCCGATGTACATCGGCGACTACGTGCTGCTCACGTACGGGACCGGCGCGATCCACGCGGTGCCGGCGCACGACGGCCGGGACTTCGAATTTGCCAGGAAGTACCGCCTGCCGATCCCGGTGGTGATCTCGCCCCCGGACTGGGACGGCAAGCCGCTCGCACAGGCGTACGCCGGCGAGGGCGTGCTGGTCAACTCGGGCGCGTTCGACGGACTGCCGAGCGAGGACGCGAAGCGGCGCATCACCGAGGCGCTCGAGCAGGCCGGCCGCGGCCGGGCGGCCGTCACGTACCGACTGCGGGACTGGCTCATCAGCCGCCAGCGGTACTGGGGGACACCGATCCCGATCATCTACTGTCCCGCCTGCGGGGCGGTGCCGGTGCCGTACGCCGATCTGCCGGTCGTGCTCCCGGAGGACGCCGAGTTTCTGCCGACGGGCGAGTCCCCGCTCAAGCACAACGACGGGTTCCGCCGGACGACGTGTCCGACGTGCGGCGGAACCGCCGAGCGGGAGACCGACACGATGGACACCTTCGTCGATTCGTCCTGGTACCAGTTCCGGTACCTCGACCCCCACAACGGGGCGGCGCCGTTCGATGCGGCCAAGCTCCGCGCGTGGGCGCCGGTCGACCAGTACACGGGCGGGATCGAACACGCGGTCTTGCACCTGATGTACGCGCGGTTCTTCACGAAGGCGATGCGCGACCTCGGGCTCGTGCCGTTCGACGAGCCGATGCTGCGGTTGTTCAACCAGGGAATCATCCTCGGTCCCGACGGGAACCGGATGAGCAAGTCCCGCGGCAACGTCGTCAACCCCGACGACTACGTCGGGACGATGGGTGCGGACGTCGTGCGCGCGTACCTCATGTTCATCGGGCCGTGGGACGGCGGCGGGCCGTGGAACCCGAAGGGGATCGAGGGCGTGCACCGGTTCCTCCTGCGGGTGTGGCATCTCGTCGTCGATCCTCCGCCGGACGGCCGGGCCCCGTCGCTGGAGGTCCCGGCGCAGGTCCGGCGCGCGATCCACCAAACGTTGCGGCGTGTCACCGAGGATCTCGAGGGCTTCCGGTTCAACACCGCGGTCGCGGCGCTGATGGAGTGCGCGAACGCGCTGGGACGACTCCGCGAGGAGGGGGCGGCCGAGACCGCGGAGTGGCACCCGGCACTGCGCACGCTCGCGCTCATGCTCGCGCCGCTGACCCCGCATCTCGCGGAGGAGCTGTGGGCGCGCTTGGGCGGGACATACAGCGTGCACCGGCAGCCGTGGCCCGCCTGGGATCCGGCCGCCGTGCACGAGGACACCATGACGTTGGTGTTGCAGGTGAACGGCCGCGTCCGCGACCGCGTGACGGTGCCCGCCGGTCTCGACGATGTGCACCTCAAGGAGGCGGCGCTCGGCAGCGACAAGGTCCGGAAGTTCCTAGACGGCAAGTCGGTCGAGGATGTGATCGTCGTGCCCGGAAAGCTGGTCAACGTCGTCGCGCGGTAGGCGCGCGTCGCGAACTTTTCCCCGACCCCGCCCGTTGTAAGAGAGCAAATGGGCAGGCCGGCCGCGGTGGTGTCGATGGCGCGACCCAACGCCTCGCAGCCCGTCTCGTATACGACCGAGGAACTGGCGCGGTACGACGCGATCGTGCAGCGGTACGCGCGCCATGTTTACAACGTCGCGTATCGGATGACGGGCAATGAGGCCGACGCCCGGGACCTGTCGCAGGAGGCGTTCCTCCGCGTCTACCGAGCGTTGCGGCGGGTCGAGCCTGACGCGCCGCTGGAGAGCTGGCTGTACCGGATCGTGAGCAACTTGCACATCGACCTGCTGCGCAAGCGTCCGCGCGGGCGTGTCGAGTCGCTCGATGCGCCAGTGGAGACCCCGCGCGGCGAGTTCCTGCGCGAGATGCCGGATCCGGCGTCGAGCCCCGAGGCGATCATCGAGCGCGAGCAACTGGACGCGACGATTCAGCGGGTGCTCGGGACGTTGAGCGAGGATCTTCGGATGGTGGTCGTGCTGAGCGACGTGGAAGGCTATTCGTACGAGGAGATCGCGATGTCCTTGCGTGTGCCTTTGGGCACGGTGAAATCCCGGCTACATCGCGCCCGGCAGATCCTGCAACAGCGGCTCGGGCCGTACGTGGACGCCCGGCGGCGGGGGTGGGAGCGATGACGCTGAACCACGCTCGCGCGAGCCGGCTGCTCTCGGCGTACCTTGATCGCGAGCTCGATGCGGCCGAGACCGCCGCCGTCCAGGAGCACCTGCTGGACTGTGCGGTGTGCCGGGACGCCTACGACCGGCTTCGGGCCACGAAGGCGCTTCTCGGCGAACTGCCGGTCGCGGAGCCGCCGGCGGAGTTCTGGGCGGCGGTGCGGACGCCGCAGCGCGCGCGTCCGGCCACTGTGGCCGTGCGTCGTCCGGTCTTCGGGCGGCGGGTGGTGTGGGCGTCTGCGGCGGCGATCGTGGCGCTCGCGCTCGCGACCACGCCGCTCGTCAAGGGCACGATCGACCGCCTGCACGCGTCGGAGATCGGCGTCGACCTCTACGTCAGGCAGCATGCGCAGGCGATGAGTGCGGAACCGTTCGTCGATCGGGCCTATCTTGGGCTGATGACCGGCGACGCCGACCTCGTGCTGTCGGGCGATGCGACGCCCGCGGGAGCGGCCGCGCGATGAGCCGGCTCCGGCTCGGCCGGGGACTCGTCGCGGCGGCGACGCTCGTGCTGCTGGGCGCGGGCGCGAATCTCGCGGCACCGGTGCCGCAGCTGCCGGTGACCCCGGACCGCGTGCTGCAGCTCGCGCTGGATGCGCCCCGGCTCATCGACTATGAGGGCACGAAGATCATCACGGTGCTGCGCAACGGGCGCGCCGAGACGGTCACGGCGGCGGAGTTCCACAAGCGACCGAACATGACGCGTCTGGAATACCTGTCGCCGGAGGACGTGGCCGGCCGCCTGATCGTGGACGACGGCGCCACGGAGTGGCACTACGAGCCGCGTCTGAACCTGGCGTTCGACGGCCCGACGATGGACGGCGATCCTCTCCGCGGCAATCTCAGCCTGCTGCATCGGAACTACCGGGTGACCGGGCTCGGTAGCGAGGAAGTGATCGGGCGTCAGGCGTACGTCGTGCTGCTCGAGCCGAACGGTCCGGGGGTCAGCCGGGAGCTGTGGGTCGATCAGGCCACCGGGACCGTGTTGCGCACCGAGGAGCGGGATCCATCGCGCGGCGTCGTGCTGACCACCTACTTCTCGCGCATCAGCTTCAGCCTGAACCTTCCGGCCGCGTACTTCCGGTTCCGGCTGCCCGCCGGCGCGCGGGTGTTCCAGATGCTCACGACCACTGCGGAGTCGGCGAGCCCGGAGGCGCTCGCGCGACAGGCGGGGTTCCCGGTGCTCGTCCCGCCGGTGCTGCCGGAGGGCTATACGTTCAGCGGCGGCGCCGTCAGCCGGTTCGGCAGCCTGACGTCCGTGTACCTTCGGTACAGCGACGGGGAGACGCTGCTGTCGCTGTTCGAGGCGCCGGCCGGGTCGATCGGCGCGCCGGCGTTCGGACAGCCGGTCCGGGTCGGCGGGCAACCCGGGCGGTTCGTCGATCTCGGCTACTTCCGCGTGGTGATCTGGGAGCAGCGCGGCCTGCACCTCACGGCGGTGGGAACGGTGCCGACCGACACGCTGATGGCGATCGCCGGTCAATTCGTCTCGGGGCAGGAACAGGCGCTCGTGCACACCGTCTCGGAGAAGGCCGCGGTGGATCCGGAGATCGTCGGCCGGCTGCGGAGCCAGGGGCTCACGTTTACCGAGATCACGCGCGCGGTGATGTTGTCGCAGGCTCTTCAGGTGGATGTCCCGACGGCCGTGCAGTTCTTGCAGGGCCGTCTCCCCGCGACTCGGCTCGCGCGGGATCTCGGCGTAACCCCGGACGCGTTGCAGCAGACGGTGGACGGCGCACTCCACCGCGCGTCGTCGGTCGGTCCGCAGCTGACGCCGCCCCGACGGTAGCGGCGACCGGGTGGGTGCGTGGGCGCGCGGCGGCCGGAGAGACGGGGATGGTGAGCGGTAGCGTGAGACGATCGCCGTGGATCAGGGGCATCTTCGCGGGGGTGATCCTGGCCCTGGCGTGGCTCACCGCGCCGGTCGTCGGCGTCACGGCCCCGGGCGGCCCGGCGCCGCTCGCCAAGGGCTGGGGACGCGTCGTCGCCTCGGGCACCGTGGCCGGGATCGATCGGTCCCGAAGTACGTTGGCGTTCACGTTCGCTGGCGACGGTCGCGTGGACTGGTTTCAGGGCGGGACGGCATGGCACCAGGTGGCGCTCACCGGGACGCGGACGATCCGCCTCCTCGGTGCGACCTTGATTCTCGATGCGGGGGCCCACGCGATCCCGCTCGCGGCCGTGCGGGCCGGTGAACCCGCGATGCTGTGGGCGGTGGCGCGGCCGGACGCGCAGATGCTCGGGCTCATCGTGGAAGTCGCGTCGCCGCAGGTGACCGCGGCCGCCGTCACACCGGGCCCGATCTCCCGCGCCGGCGTGGTTGTCGGCCGCTCCGGCTCGACGGTCGACGTGCTCACCAGCGTCGGGAGCCGGCGCAGCATCGTCATGACGACCGCCACGGTCGTCCGCGTCAACGGCCTGACGGTGCCGCCGGGCACGGTGGCCCCGTACGATATTCTCCAAGTCGCCGGCCCGCTGAACTCAGACGGGAGCCTCGTGGCCACCCGCATCGACGTCACGTTCTCCGCGCCGGACGCCGCGCAGGTCTCCGGCCCCGTTGAGCAACTCGTCAGCGGGCTCGGCGGCCTCGTCGTCGCCGACACGATGATCTCGACCTCGGCCGACACCTACGTGCTCCGCGGCGGCGCGCGCGCCGATCTCTCGCAGACGGCGTCGGGGAGGCCGATGACGGTGTACGGCGTCCCGGTGACTGATGGCGGGACGTCGATCGGCCTCGAAGCCCGCGTCGTCGTGATGCGGTGACCCGCAGGCGGCCCCGCGCCCGGCGCGGCATCGACGTGCGGGCCCTGCAGGCGCAGATCGCGCGGACGTTCGGCGCGCGCGACCGCGCCCGCGGGCTGGACGCCACGTTTCGCCGGCTCGTCGAAGAACTCGGCGAGGTCGCGAAGAGTTTCCGCGGTGCGCATCCGGAGGAGCTTGCGCTTGAACTGTCGGACGTCGTGGCGTGGACGCTCAGCGTGGCGGCGCTGTGCGGCGTAGACGTCGACCGGGCGGTGGCGCGGTACGCCCGGGGGTGTCCGCGATGCGGGACGTCGCCGTGCCGCTGTCCGCAGGACTGGACGGCCGGGATGTCAGCGGAGCGGCGGGTCCCGGTGAAGCGCGCGCGACGGCGGGGTGCTACGCGCCGAACAGGAGCAGCATCTCGCGCACGAGCGACGCGGCGATAATCGCGGTTCGGCCGCTCGGATCCAGTGCCGGCGCGACCTCGACCAAGTCCATCCCCACGATGCGGCATCCGGCAAGGCCCCGCAGCGCGCCGAGCAGATCGGCATAGGCCGCGCCGTCGGGCTCCGGGTTCCCGGTGCCGGGCGCGACGGCGGGATCCAGGACGTCGATGTCGACCGTCAGATACAGGGATCGGGTCCGCAGCATGTCCAGCAAGCCGGGCGGCGGCGTCAGGCTTCGCGATGAGTGGAGGCACCGTTCGCGTGCCAGCGCGAACTCCTCGCGCGTTCCCGCTCGCACGCCGAACTGGACCAACGGGAGCGCCCCGTCGAGCAATCGCCGCATCACCGTGGCGTGGGCGGTGTGTTGGCCGTCGTAGGCGTCGCGCAGGTCCGTGTGAGCGTCCCACTGCAGCACCGTGACGTCGGGGAACCTGGGTGTGATCCCTCGAACCGCGCCGAGGGTGACCGTGTGCTCGCCGCCGAGCAAGAACGGCACGCCGGGGGGCATCTGCCGCAGAATCGCCCTCACCATGGCGGTGGGGTGGAGCCCCTCCACGTTCAGGTTGCCGGCGTCGACAAAGGACGCGTCCTCGAGATCCCGGTCCAGCGTGGGGCTGTAGGTCTCGATGCTGTCCGACGCGTGGCGGATCGCGTCCGGTCCGAACCGGCTTCCGCGCCGAAAGGACGCCGTCGTGTCGTAGGGAACCCCGAGCAGCGTCACCCGCGCGGGCGGCCCAGCGCCCGGGCGGCGTGCCGCGAGAAACGTCATCGAGGCCCGATGCCCGCGCGCAGGTACGGTGGGAGGTCGAACGCGGCGTGGTGGCCCCGGGGGGTGTAGTAGCGGAGGCCGAACCCCTGCGTGCGGCGGTTGATCTCATCGACGCCGAGCGCGAGCGGATCTCGGCCGAGCGAGCCCAACGTGAGCGACCATACGACGCCCGGGTACGCCAGCACGGTTGCCACGTACGTGCGCACGATCGGAAACGACGGCGCCAAATTCCGGTGCACCATCGCGATGAGGTCCTGCTGGTACACGGCGGAGCCTGATTGCACGGCGACCACACCCTGCGGCGCGAGCCGCCGGGCGATCGCGGCGTAGAACGCCTGGCTGAACAGCCCCACGGCCGGTCCCGCGGGATCGGTCGAATCCACAAGGACCACGTCGAACGGGTCGTGCCCCTCCGTGACGTAGGCGATGCCGTCCCCGATGACGAGCTGCGTGCGCGGGTCGTCGAACGCACCGCCCGAGATGAGGTCGAGGTACTGGCGGCTCGTCCGGACGACGGCGTCATCGATCTCGACCATCGTGGCCCGCTCGACCGGGTGTTTCAACGCCTCCTCCAGCAGCCCGCCGTCACCGCCGCCGACGATCAGCACGCGGCGGGGCGCCGGGTGGGTGAGGAGCGCGGGGTGCGCGAGCATCTCGTGATACACGAACTCGTCGCCCTCGGTCGTCTGCACCGCGCCATCCAGCACGAGCATCCGGCCGAACCGGGGGCTTTCGTAGATCTCCAGGTGCTGATACGGCGTTTGTTCGTCGTGCAGACGGCGCGTGACCTGGAAGGTGGAGGTGAAGTCCACACACCCCTGATCGGTGATCCAGGCACCCTTCACCGCGGCAGCCCGGTAGGCGTCGGCCAGAATAGGGCGAGCGCCACGGCGCACCCGGCCCGTTCAACCCTGTGCTCGGCGGCGGCGACGACGACCTCGTCCAGCGCCAGGCGGCGTATCTCGAACCCTTCGACGACCATCTGCCGAGCGATCTGTTCCGCCTCGGCGCGCGACGTGTGGCCGGTGTATTCCATGATCACCCCGTGGCTGTCGCGCGAGACCCCGACGCCGATCGCCGCGCTGATGCGGTCACCGGCACGCGTGCTGACGATGCGGGCATACACCGCGGGCATCAAGAGACCGGGCGGATACGGCGGCAGCTCGATGACCCGCGCGCCGGGCGGCAGGATGCTGGTAACACGCAGGAAGTTGAGGTCGGCGGCGCCGGCGTCCATCAGGGCGCGATCAAACGCATTGAGCTCGGTGCCTCCTTCGCCGTGCCCCGCGACGAGGGAGATCGCCTTCGGTGATTGCCACATGGCGCTAGATATTCCACCCCATCGCACCCGCTCCTCCGGTGCGCCGCGCGCCTCGAAGCGCGTGGTGCCGGCAGGCGCGCCGGCTGCGCGAGAGTTGCGGAGACGGGGTAAGAATACTAGCATGGGGGAACGGGTGCTCCCGAGACGGGTCACCCGCCGACCGGGGAGGACATCGTGGGAATCGTGCGCGTGTCGGTCATGGCCATCGTCGTGTTCTTGGTCGCGATCCCACCTGCGGCGCGGGCGCAGTCCGCGCTCTCGCCTGTGGCCGGCGCCGCGGCGGTCCATGCGTTCGGTGTGGACGCGGCGGCCGCCGGCGCGGCAGCGGTCGTGGATCCGCCCGGGATCGATTGGATCCGGATCCCGGCCGACTGGTCGGCGATCGAGCCCAAGCGGGCCGTGTACTCGTGGGGCGCCCTCGACGCTGAGATCCGCCAGGCCGATGCCCAGCGCCGCCACGTCGTCGTGCTGCTCGAGCACGTGCCGCAGTGGGCCGCGATGACCCCGGACGCCCCGCCGTTCGTTTGGAGCCACCAACCGCCGAAGCGCGTCGCCGATTGGAGCGGGTTCGTCGCCGCGGCGGCGCAGCGCTACCACGGGCGGGTCGCGGCGTGGCAGGTGGAGCCGTCGCTCGACCTCGCGGATTTCCGAGGCACCACGCGCGACTATCAAGAGATGCTCCACGCCGTGCGCGTCGCCGCGGGCCACGCCGATCCCAACGCGCTCGTCGTCGCCGCGGCGCCCGGCGGGCTCGATCTCCCCTACGTGCAGGCGATGCTCCGGAAGGACGGCAACGATTTCGACGCGATCATGCTCTACCCGCGCGGCCGACAGCCGGCGGACGTGCTTCGCGCGCTCAGCACCATCCGCGCGCGGATCTTGAACGACGCGCGACACCAGCTCTGGTTGAACAGCGTCCAGGCCTGGGGGGCGCCCGTCCAGCTCGCCGCGGTCGGCCTCGCGGAGGGCGTGACGCGTGAGTTCTGGCCGACGGTCGATCCCGCGGTGACGACGGCGATGCGCTACCTTGACGGCGCGAGGTTCATCGGACGCCTCGACCGCGGTCCCGGTGTGGCCGCGCTCGTGTTCGTGAAGGCCGGGGCGCCGGTCGTCGTCGGATGGACCGCGACGGGGACGCAATCCGTGCCGCTTGTCACCGCCGGCGTACCGGCGCTCGTCGGCGCCACGGGGCAGCCGCTCATTGCCGCCCCGGGGCCGGTCGGCACGGTGTCCTTCGGCCCCGAGCCGGTGTTTGTCACCAACCCCGGTGTCGCGGTGGCGCAGGAGGCCGTCCGGACCGCGGAGCAGGGACCGCTCGTGATCCCTCGGGACCCGGCGTCCGACTTTTCCAACGCGGACACGGTCTCCGTGAAACTCGGCGCGGTGGATGATGAGCACGGGCTGTACAATCAGCGCCTTCGCGGCCTCCCGTCCGGCGCTGTGGTGGCCGTGACCATGGACGGGAGCCCCGCCGTCCGGACCGACCCGACCTCGGAAGCGGTGTACGTCTACTTCAACATCGACGACTCGTTCGCGTACTTCAACGACGGACGCTACGACTTTCTGGTGACGGTCGAGGTGCACCGGGCCAGTGCAGCTCAGTTGGTCGGGTTCAACCTGATGTACGACTCGATGACGGGATACCGGTTCGGCCCGTGGCAGTGGGTCGACGCCGGCGCTGGCTGGACGACCTACACCTTCCGGATCTCCGACGCAGACTTCTCGAAGACGTGGGGTTGGGATTTCGCCGTCAACGGGGCCGGCGACCGTAAGGAGAACCTGGTCGTCCGGTCTGTCACGGTGAAGCGCGTGCCCGCGAGCGCGTCGACGCAGTAAGCCGTCGTCCCCGCGCGGAGCCGCGGCATCGCGAGCTCCGACCGTCGACGCATCAGCCCGGTGCGCTTCTCCGTGAGGTCATCGCCTCACGTTCGCCTCGACATCCTTCGATGTCACGACCGTCTTGGCGACTCGCGTGTCGGTCGTGTATAATGGCGGCATCGCAGGGCTGGTTGTCCTGGAGGTGGGCCGGTTGACCGAGGTTCGAGTTGGCAAGGACGAGACGCTGGACAGCGCCCTCCGTCGGTTCAAGCGCCAAGTCAAGCGGTCCGGAATCCTCACAGACGCGAAGCGCCACGAGCACTACGAGAAGCCGAGCCAGAAGCGCCGCCGCCGCGCCGTTCGACGCAAGCGCAGCCACTGACCCCGGTTTCGACGGGTTGCCGCCGGCCGCGTGCCGAAACGGCAGGACGTGGGTGGGGGCCTCGTGGGGCCGCCCCCGTATCCGAGGTTGGAGACGGCCCGCCTCGCCTCTCGGGCGATGCCATCGCGCACACGCAGGAGGTTGACGGTGCCGCAGCCGTGGCGCAAGATCAAGCCCGCTCGCAGCGCGGGCGGCGTGGTGTTCCGGCGGAGCGCGGCAGACGTATCCGGGGACGGTTTCCGCATCCTCCTCCTGCAGCACGAAACGGGCAAATGGATGCTCCCGAAGGGCACGATCGAGCCCGGGGAGACTCCGGAGGCTGTCGCGCGGCGCGAGGTGGCCGAGGAGACCGGGATCCACAACGTCCGGATCGTGTCGGATCTCGGCGAAGAGCGGTACGTCTTCTTCTGGAAGGCGGAAGATACATACTACGACAAGACCGTGCACTACTACCTGATGGAGTTCCTCGGCGGTGAAGAACCGTCCCCGCAGCGCGAGGAGGGATTCGTCCGGTGCGAGTGGGTGACGCTGGACGACGCGCTGGACCGCATCAAATACAAAGAGACCCGCCAGGTCGTCCGCCGCGCCCAGGCGGCGCTGACCCGGCTGGCGCCGGGGACCGCGGGCTCGGCGGAGGTGCGCGGTGACCCCGGAGTCGCGTGACGCCGCCGGCGCGCCGGCGGGGGGCGCTCGCGTGCCGCCGGTGGCGTTGCTTCCCGCCGCGGAACGCGAGCGGCTGGTCGCGGACACGATCGAGCGGTACCGCCGGTACGTGAACCCGGGGCTCGCGCGGCTGTTCAAGTTCGGCGGGTCCGAGACGATCGAGTGGGCTGCGGAAGACTGCATCGTCTGGGACGCGCACGGCCGGGAGTACGTCGACTGCGCGTGCGGCCCCGCGATCTTCAACGTCGGCCACCGTCATCCACGCGTGCTGGCCGCGGTGCGCGATCAGCTGGACCGGATGCCGATGTCGGTGCGGACGATGCCGAGCGCCGCGCCGGCCGAGCTCGCCGAGCGGCTCGCGGCGCTTGCGCCCGGCGACCTCCAGTACAGCTTCTTCTGCAACAGCGGCGCCGAGGCGGTGGAGGGGGCGCTCAAGCTGGCGCGGCTCACGACGGGCCGTCCCGGGTTTGTCGCGATGCAGGAGGCGTTCCACGGCAAGACGCTCGGCGCGTTGTCAGCGACGGGGCGGGAGTACTACCGCGGGCCGTTCGGACCGCTTGTGCCGGGATTCACGCACGTGCCGTTCGGGGACGCGGACGCGGTCGAGCGGGCGGTCGGACCGGACACCGCCGCGGTGATCCTCGAGCCGATTCAAGGCGAGGCCGGCGTGATCGTACCGCCGCCCGGATACCTGCGGCGGGTGCGCGAGATCTGCGACCGCCGTCGGGTCCTCCTGATCGCCGACGAGATCCAGACTGGGCTGGGGCGGACGGGGCGGTTGTTCTGCGTGGAGCACGACGGCGTCGTCCCCGACATCCTGACGATGGCGAAGGCGCTCGGCGGCGGGGTGATCCCGATCGGCGCGTTCATCGCGCGGCCCGCCCTGTGGGAGGAGTTCCAGCGCCAGCCCTACATTCACTCGTCCACGTTTGGCGGGAACCCCCTGGCGTGCCGCGCGGCGATCGCGACGCTCGAGGTGCTGGTGGAGGAGCGGCTGGCCGAGCGGGCGGTGACGATGGGGGAACGGTTCCTGGCGCGGCTGCGCGAGATCCAGCGGCGATATCCGTCGGTGATCCGCGACGTGAGGGGCCGCGGGCTGCTGCTCGGGGTGGAGTTCGTGCACAGCGACTATGCGCTCATGGTATCGGCGGAGGCCGGCCACCGGGGCGTGATCACCTTCTATACCCTGAACAAGCCCGAGGTCATCAGGGTCGCGCCGCCACTGACGATCACGCCGGACCTGGTCGATCGCGCCGCAGTCGGGATCGACGGCGCCGTCGCGGAGACGGACCGCCTGCTCGCGTCGGTGCGCGCGGCCGCGGTCGAGGGCGCGTGACGACGGTCCGCGTCGGATGAAGACGGGCGCCGAGGTCCGGGAAATCTTCCTTCGCTACTTCGAGGGGCAGGGGCACCGGCGCGTCCGCAGCGCGTCGCTCGTTCCCGCAGGCGATCCCACGCTGCTCTTCACGAACGCGGGGATGGTCCAGTTCAAGGACGTGTTCCTCGGGCTGGAGCAGCGGCCGTACCTCCGCGCGACCACCGTCCAGAAATGCATGCGGGTGAGCGGCAAGCACAACGATCTCGAGAACGTTGGCCCGTCGCCGTGGCATCACACGTTCTTCGAGATGCTCGGCAACTTCAGTTTCGGCGACTACTTCAAGCGCGACGCGGTGCGGTTCGCCTGGGAGCTGGTGACCGGTCCGCTGGGTATTCCGCAGGACCGCCTGGTCTTCACGGTGTTCCACGACGACGACGAGGCCGCAGACGCGTGGGCCGCGGTCGGCGCGTCCCCCGCGCGGGTGCTGCGGATGGGCGAGAAGACGAATTTCTGGATGATGGGCGATGTCGGGCCGTGCGGACCGACGAGCGAACTGCATTACGATTGGGGGCCCGAGGCGTGTACGTGCGGCCGGGCGGACTGCAGCGTCGCCCTCGACAATGGCTGCGGCCGGTGGATCGAGATCTGGAACCTGGTGTTCATGCAGTTCAACCAGGCGCCCGGCGGCGTCCGCACGCCGCTGCCGAAGCCGGGCGTCGATACCGGCATGGGGTTCGAGCGCATCGTCTCGGTGCTGCAGCACGTGCCGACGAACTACGATACCGACCTGTTCCTGCCGATTCTCGGCGGGATCCAGACCAGAATCCTGGGCCACAGCGCGGCGCAGCGGGCGGCGCACGCCGTGGCGTATCGGGTACTGGCCGATCACGGCCGCGCGATGACGTTTCTCGTTGCCGACGGCGTCGTGCCAGGCAACGAGGGGCGCAGCTACGTCCTTCGGATGATCATGCGGCGCGCGATGCGGTTCGCCCGGCGCATGATCGCCGAGGATCCGGGATCGACGCACGCCACCGAGGGACCGCAGGCGCTGCTCCCCCGCGTCGCAGACGAGGTGATCGCCGTCATGGGGGATGCGTACCCCGAAGTGGTGCAGCAGCGGCCGTACATCCGCGACGTGCTCGGGGCCGAAGAGGCGAGATTCGAGCGCACGCTGGACGCCGGGCTCGAGCGGCTCGACGCGCTGATCACCGAGACCCGCGCACGCGGCGGGTCGTCGCTGCCGGGCGCCGAGGTGTTCCGGCTGTACGATACGTATGGCTTCCCGCCTGATCTGACGCGGGACGTCGCCCGCGAGGCCGGGATGGAGATCGACGAGGCGGAGTTTGCGTCGGAGATGGAGCGGCAGCGCGAACGCTCCCGCGGGGCGCTGGCGTTCAAGTTCGATGCCCCGGATCGAACCGCATACGGCGAACTGCGGGACGCGGGCACCGAGACGGTGTTCCTCGGGTACGATGCGCTCGAGGCCGAGGGCCGCGTCGTGGCGCTCCTCGCCGGCGGGCGGCGGGTGCGCGCGGCGGAGGCCGGCCAGGACGTGGAGATCGTCTGCGACCGGACCCCGTTCTACGGGGAGGCCGGCGGGCAGGTCGGCGACACGGGCGAGATTCGCGGGGCGAGGGGGGCGGTCGAGGTGCGCGACACCCAGCGGCCCGTGCCCGGGGTGTGGGTGCACCACGGGCGCATCGCGGCGGGGCTGCTGCGAGAAGGGGACCGCGTCCGGCTGGCGGTCGACGCGGCGCGCCGGAGCGATATCGCCCGCAACCACACCGCGACGCACCTGTTGCACAAGGCGCTGCGCGAGATCCTCGGTGAGCACGCGCGCCAAGCGGGGTCGCTGGTGGCGCCCGACCGCCTGCGTTTCGATTTCGTGCACATGGCCGCGCTCACGCCCGACGAGCTCACCCGGATCGAGGATCGCGTGAACGCGCAGATTCTGGGCGCGCTGCCGGTCGAGACCGCGGTGATGTCGTACCGTGAGGCCGTCGATGCCGGCGCGATGGCCCTGTTCGGGGAGAAGTACGGCGACGAGGTGCGTGTCGTCAGCATCGACGCGTACAGCCGCGAGTTGTGCGGCGGCACGCACGTGCGGGTGACGTCGGAGATCGGTCTGTTTCTCGTGACGAACGAAGGCTCTGTCGGCGCCGGGACCCGCCGCCTCGAAGCCGTGACCGGCCGGGGCGCGTCAGACCGGGTTCACGCGGCCCAGACGAAGCTGCGGGAGGCCGCCGCCGAGTTGCGCGTGGCGCCCGACGCGTTGCCCGAGCGCGTGAAGCAGCTCGAACAACGGCGGCGGGCCGTGGAGCGTGGCGCGGAGCGCGCCAGGGTAGGCGTCGCGGTTCCGGATCTTGATGCGCTCGTGCGGTCGGCGCGGGACGTGGATGGGATCGCGGTCGTCGGCGTGACCGTCGCGGGCGCCGATCAGGCGGCGCTGCGCGCCCTTGGGGACCGCGTGAAGCCGCGCCTTCCGGCCGGCGTCATCGTGGCCGCCGGCGGCGCGAACGGCCGGATCGAGCTGGTGGTCATGGCCACGCCCGGTGCCGTGGAGCGCGGCGCGGCCGCATCCAAGGTGATGCAGGCGCTCAACCGGCGGCTGGGCACGCGGGGCGGTGGACGACCCGAACTGGCGCAGGGGGGCGGGGGTGACCCGGAGCGTCTGGCCGAGGCGATCGATGCGCTGCCGGAGATCGTCCGCGAAGTGATCGCCGGGGCGACGGGAGGGCCGCGGTGAGCCGAGTGCTGGGGGTCGACCTCGGTACGAAGCGCATCGGGATCGCGCTCAGCGATCCGACCGGGACCGTCGCGTCCCCGTTGACGACGATCCCCCATCGGTCGGCGCGCGGGGACGTAGGACAGGTGGCGGCGTTGTGCGCGGCGCATGGGGTTGCGAGCGTGATCGTCGGGTGGCCGCGCAACATGGACGGCACGTCCGGTCCGGCGGCGAGGGACGCGGAGGCGTTCGCCGAGCGGCTGCGCGCGCACACCGGACTCCACGTGGAACTGTGGGATGAGCGTCTGTCGACGGTCGCGGCGGAACGCGCGCTGATCCGCGGGGGTGCCCGTCGAGAGGAACGGCGCCACGCGCGCGACCGCGTGGCAGCGGCCGTCGTGCTCCAAGCACGGCTCGACGCGCGACGGTCATGATCGCCGTCGGGGTGCCGTGGAGCGGGTGTTCCTCGCGATAAAATCGCGAGTCACCCGTCAGCGCCACGACACGGCATTGCCTGCGGCCGAGCGGCGTGACGGCATGGCGGAAGATCTCAAGAGGCTGGGTCAACGGGCGGTTATAATCTTTCAGACAGTGTCTTGACAAGTTTCCATGAATATGATTACTTAGTAGGTACAACTTCATAGCTGTGCCGCTTCTGTAGGGGCAAACCCAGAGAGATCTGGGGACGCAAAGCCACGGGACAGGCCAGCGCGAGCTGGCAAGTCAGCCGGGTTGCCGGAGCGACAACCGGAAACCTCCCGTGGTGCGTGGGAGGCTTCTTTTTTCTCCAAAAACACCCGCGTACCACAGGTCCCGCTGTCTTTCTGTCTTCTGTCTTCTGTCTGATTGCCCCCAACAGAGTGATCCAACCGCGATATAAGCCGGTCCGTTCCCCGCGGAAGCGCGGAGGCGACGGAAGGGCCGGCATCTGTGCGCCAGAGCCGAGACAGGACACCGGCGCGCAGGTGGTCGGCGGGTGGCATTGGATGGGGGGGGAGCATGGGCACGAGTGCGATGGCCATTCAGGAAGATTCGGGTTCAAACGGGCCCGCGATTTCGGAAGTGTTCCATCAGTACAGGCGCACGAAGGATGTCGGACTGTATCACCAGTTGGTGTGCCAGTATCTTCCGCTTGTGCGCAAGATCGCGCGCCGGTATGTCCGGCAGTCCATACCGCTCGATGATCTCATCCAGGTCGGCGCGATCGGGTTGATGACCGCGGTCAACACCTTCGACCCGGCGCGCAACGTCAAGTTTGAGACGTACGCCTACCACCACGTGGCGGGCGAGATTCGACATTACCTCCGCGACGACGTCGACCTCATGCGCACTCCGCGGTGGGCCCGCAAGGCCTACGGTGAAATGAAAGCCGCCGGCGCCGAGTTGCAGCAGGAGCTCGGGCGATCCGCGACGCTGCCCGAGATCGCCAAGCGCATGCGGATCACCGACGATGAGCTCCTGGAGGTGCTCCAGGCCTACGGGGCCACCCGCGTCGAGCGCATCAACGACGAGGCCGGCGGCGACGCCCAGCCCGCGCCACGCCAGCGATACGTGTCGTTCCAGCTCCCGATCGAAGACCGCGTGATGCTGCTCCAGGCGATCGAGCGGCTGGCTGAGGTCCAGCGGAAGGCTGTGTACTACCTGTTCTATCTCGATCTCACCCAGAGCGAGACTGCCAAGCTGATGGGTATCTCGCAGCGGCACGTGTCCCGGTTGCTGGCCGCGGCGCTCAAGCGCCTCGCCCCGCTCGTGCAGACCGTCGGTGCCGGCGGTGCATAACGCAGATCAGGGCTCTCAGGGCTCAAGGAGAGGTGGTGTCATGGGACCGAGGCTCGGGAATCTACCAATCTACCCGATCCGAACCGCGGCAGCGCTCACGGGGGTCGAACCTCGACGCCTGCGGATGTGGGAGGTGGAGTATCGTCTCCTGCAACCGGCTCGCACCAGGGGGCATCACCGCCTCTACTCAATGCAAGACCTGGAGCTGATCCGCCAGATCCGGCGCCTGATTGAAGAGCAGGGCATGAGCCTGCAGGGCGTGGGCGCGTGGCTCGCCGCGCAGCCGATCGCCGCGGATGGGGATGACGAGCCGTCGGACCCGTCGACGTCGCGTGACGTGCCGGAGGCGGCCGTCGCTGCGGGTCGGCGGCACAATGGATAGCCGAGCGGGCCGATCCGGTCCGTCGGCGGTGCGACGATGACCCCGCAGTCCGGGCACGCGCCCGCGGAAGGCCCTGCGGCCGCCACTCGGCCGGCGTGGCTGCCTGATGTCGCTGAGGCGCCAGACGAAGAGGTCCTCGGCCTGTTTCGCGAGTACCGACAGACGCGGGACACGACCCTGTTCGAAGATCTCGTCTGCCGGTTCTTGCCGCTGGCGCGCAAGGTGGCCCACCGGTACGTGCGGCCTTCGGTGTCTCTCGAGGACTTGACTCAGGTTGGCACGATCGGGCTGATGCACGCGGTCCGGCACTTCGATCCCGACCGCAACGTGAAATTCGAGGCGTACGCGTACAGCCACATCTCGGGCCAGATCCGTCACTACCTGCGAGACGACGCCGACGCCGTACAGGTGCCGCGGTGGGCCCGTAAACTCTATGGGGAACTCGTGGGCGCGGTCGCGGAACTGCAGCAGCTGCTGGGGCGGACCCCGACGCATGCGGAAATCGCGGCCAAAATGAACATGACCGAGAAGGGCGTCGACGAGATTGTGCGCGCCTACGATACCACGAACGTCCGGTCGATGGACGACACGATCAGCGAGACGAACGTTCGGCGCGACATGATCACGCACCAGCGGTACATCTCGTTTCAGCTGCCGGTCGAGGACCGGATCGTGCTGCTGCAGGCCATCGAACGGCTTGCGGATCTGCAGCGGAAGATCGTCTACTACCTGTTCTACATGGATCTGAGTCACAGCGAGGTGGCCGCGCGGCTTGGGATCTCGCAGCGGCACGTGTCGCGGGTCCTGTCGGCGGCACTGAAACGCTTGTCCACCATGACCCATGTCAGTGATCTGCACCATCGGTAGGCGCTCACCGCCGTGTGGGTGCGCAGGCCGCGACAAGGACGATGGACGATGCTCAAGACGATCGGCGGAGCGGTGAATGACCAGAGTGCGCGAGATCTTGGATGCGATTGTGTCAGGCACCCCCGGCGCGATGGGCGCAGGCGTGATCGCGATGGACGGCACGCCGATCGACGTGGTCAAGCTCGACGCGCACTTTCCGCTGGAAGCGGTCAACCACGAGATCACGACGCTGACCAAGCTCCTGATCTACATGTGCCGGAAGCTGCACGCCTCGGGGTTCAACGACTTCATGATGAGCTGCGAGCGGTTCACGGTACTCGTGGCAGCGCCCGCGCCCGACCGGTGCGTGGCGGTGTTCCTCAACGGCAAGGCCAACGTGGGCACGGCCCGCGTTCAGCTTCGCCGGCACGTACCGGAGCTTGCGGCAATCAACGAGGCAGTCGCAGGATAATCGACCACAGTCACTCGGGGGGTGCGCCATGGCAACGAATCTCACATTGAACCTCAAAGACGTGTTGAACGACTTGACACACAAAGGCGCGATCGTCGCCGCGATCGCCGTGAGCCGCGACGGGTTCGTCATCGACGCAGCGAAGTCTGAGGAAGTCGACTTGGACGCGGTCGGCGCGCTCGTGAGCAGCGCCATGCTCGCGTGGGAGGGTGTCGCCACCGAGATCCAGGCCGCCGGTCCGCCTGACGTGCTGCTCGCCGAGTTCCCGGCCGGGCCGATCGCCGTCACCCAGGTCAACAAGGATTCCATGCTCGTGTTGATGGGGAGCCGCTTCTGCAACCTCGGCCGGATCCGGGTCGAGACCCAGCGCGTCCGCGCCATGGTGGCCGAGTGCCTGTAGATCGCGCCGAGGTCATCCGGACGCCCGGGGAACAGACCGCCGGCGACGGCGTGGGGGACGTCAGGGAGCAACTGGCCGCCTACCGGGAGGTCTTGGGGCTGGCCGAGCGGGACTGCGCCCTGGACGTCGCGATATGGTTCCATACCGGCGTGACCCGCCACCGGGCCGGAGAGCTCGATGACGCCGTCGCGTGCTTCAAGAAGGCGATCGAGCTAGCCCCGGACGATCCCTGGGCGTACTGGGAACTAGCCGATGTGTACGCCCTCCAGGCGGATGCACGGCCGGCCGTGGTCGTGCTCGGGGCGTTTGCCGACCGGTGCGTCGCACGGGGCCAATGGAACGAGGCCGCGCGGGCGCTCGCGCGCGCCGCGGAGCTCGCGCCTGACGACGTGGACATCCTCACATCGTTGCGCGAGGTGACCGAGCAGGCCGGGCAGAAACGGGCGCTGCCGCAGCTCGACACAGCCATTCGCGCCGCCCGGGAACGGCACGTTTCCGCAGCGCCGGTTCAGGAACGTCCGGTCCTCGACGCAACCGAAGCGGCCGTGCCTCAGGCGTCCGCCTCCACCCCGGCGGCCGACGTGGGCGAGACCGATCTCGAGATCGTGGAGATTCGAGAGGTCCCGCGCGCGCCGTCCGTCGAGCGAGAGGACGCTGGCCCGGCAGCAGCGCGGCTGCCCAGCGGCAACGGCAGCGGCGGGTCCGCGCCGGTCTCCGAGACATCCGCGGCGGCGGGCGCGCCATCGGTTGAGAGCGCGGCAGGTCGGCAGCGATGGGGCGATCTCCTGGGCGAGATCGTGGTGCGGCAGGGGTGGGTCACCCGGGACCAGGTCAAGGATGCGCTGCAACTGCAGCAGCGCAACGGCGCCCCACTCGGACGCATCCTGGTCAACATGCAGGCGCTGACCGAGGAGCAACTCGCCCGGGCGCTGGCCCTGCAGTGGAATCTGCCGTACACGAGCCTGCCCGACCGCGATGTGGACCTCGAGTCCGCCCGCCTCCTCCCGGCGTATCTCGCGCGGCGCCACGGGGTGGTGCCGATTCGGCGCGCCAGCAACCGGCTGGTCGTCGCGATCGCCGATCCCGCCAACGTTGTCGCGATCGACGACATCCGCCTCGTCACGGGGCTCGACGTGGACTTGATGGTTGCGAGCCCGGTGGATCTCGCCCGCGTGCACGGCATGATCTACGGCGGCCACGCGGACATCGAGGAGATGCTCAAGGGGACGGTGGAGCCGGAGGCGATCGGCGAGGCGCCCTCCGAGGACGTCACGGTCGAACATCTCCGCGCGATGGTGGAAGACGCCCCGATCGTGCGGGCCGTCAACCAGATCCTCACGCAGGCCGTGTTTGCCGAGGCGAGCGACGTTCACATCGAGCCGCACGCGCAAGAGGTGAAGGTGCGTTTCCGCGTGGACGGGATCTTGCAGGACTTCATGACCCCACCCAAGGCGGTGCAGGCGGCACTGATCTCGCGCATCAAGATTCTCGCGAACATGGACATCGCGGAACGCCGATTGCCGCAGGATGGGCATATCCACCTCCGCGTGAACGGCAAGGACTTCGATCTGCGGGTCAGCAGCCTGCCCACCGTGTTGGGCGAAAAGGTGGTGCTGCGGATCCTCGATCCGTCGCGCACCCGGATTACGCTGACCCAACTGGGGTTCGCGGATCACCTGCTGGCCACGTGGGAGAACCTGATTACGAAGCCGTACGGGCTCATCCTCGTCACCGGGCCGACCGGCAGCGGCAAGACCACCACGCTCTACACGTCGCTGGCGCGCATCAACACGCCGGAGCGCAACATCGTGAGCGTGGAGGATCCGGTCGAATACCAGATCCCGCGGGTGAATCAGGTTCAGGTGAACCCCAAGGTGGGCTTGACGTTTGCGAACGGTCTGCGGACGATCCTGCGCCAGGATCCCGACGTGATCCTGATCGGCGAGATCCGGGACCGCGAGACCGCCGAGATCGCGATCCAGGCGTCGATGACGGGCCACCTCGTCCTCAGCACCGTGCACACGAACGACGCCCCGAGCGCCGTGACGCGCCTCGTCGACATGGGCGTCGAGCCGTTCCTGATTTCCTCATCGCTGATCGGCGTCCTCGCCCAGCGCCTCGTGCGGGTCGTCTGCAGCCGCTGCAAAGAAGCGTACGCGCCGCCCGCGGAAGCGCTCCGCCACATCGGGGCCGTCCAGGCGGGCGACGCGCCGCAGTTCTACCGGGGCCGCGGGTGCGACGCGTGCCGCCAGACGGGATACCACGGGCGCATCGGCGTGTTCGAGTTGATGATGGTCTCCGAGGCGCTGCGGAAGTTGGTGTTGGGCGGCCAATCGGCGGACCGGCTGCGCGAGGCCGCCCAGGAGGCGGGGATGCGCACGCTCCGGCAGCATGGGATCCAGCGGGTACTCGAGGGCACCACCACGATGGAAGAGATGCTTCGCGTCGTGTTCGTCGCCGACTAGTCGTTGGGCGCATGGTGGAAGAAGGGAGCGGTCCGTGCCGTACGAGACGCCAGATGAAGTCGTAGAAGCTGCGATCCTGCATGGGTTCATTCGGGACCGACACCTCGTGACCCTCGCCATGCGCGAAGGGTTCAAGCAGGAGCTCTTGCGCGTGCCCGCCGCGACCCGGCTGTGCCGGGTCGTGATGGAGCTCTACGCGACGCGCGATGCGGTGATCGACCCCGTGGCAGTCCGGGCGGCGATCGAGCGGCTCGGGCTCGCCACGCCCGAGATGGACCGGTATCTGCAACGCGTCGCGGCGGTGAAGATTCCGAACGCCGGGCAGTTGATGGAGTTTATCGAACAACTGCGGGTCCGCGAGCGTCGCGAGCGGTTGTCGACGTTGCACGCCCGCCTCGGCACGTTTCTGGGGGGGGCTGGCGGGTCGGACAGCGAGGTCCAACAGCTTGCGTCGGGGATCATCCACGAGCTCGTGGAGATGCAGCGGCAGCGGATGCAGGCGCACTTGCAGCCGGTGACCGAGGTGGTCGCGCGGCTCGCGAATGAGGCGGAGCAACGTCACGACCTGCCGGGGCTGTTGGGGTACTCGCTGGCGCCGTTCGACCGTCTCACCACGTTGTTGTCCGGCATGCGCCGCGGATTTTACTACGGGCTCGCCGGGGCGCCACGCCGCGGCAAGACGAACCTAGCGCTCCAGCTGGCGATGTACATCGCGGCGAATAACCACATCCCGGTACTCTTCTACTCGTGGGAGCAAACCGCCCAGGTGTTGGGCGCGCGCCTGATCGCCAAGGAGAGCGGCATCAGCCCCGCCGCCATTCTGGGCGGCGGGCAGCCCGACGATCGGCCGGTCGCGGCGGCGGTGCGCTCGGCCCAGGAGCGGATGGGCTCGTTTGCACCCTATATGTTTCTGATCGAGGCGGGCCGCCAGGACACGATCGCACGGATCCGGTCACACGCCTACAACGTGATGCAGGAGTTCCAGACCAGCGAGGTCGCGTTGTTCTTCGACTACCTGCAGAAGATCCCCCTCGGGGAGCATCTGGAGGACTGGAAGGCGCGCACCGACCGGATCTCGACCGATCTGGCCGAGCTGAGCCTCGAGCTCAACGTGCCGATCCTGGCGATCTCGCCGCTCGACAAGGAAGGCTGTCGGCTCGACGAGCGGCCCGCAGAAGAGGACGACGCCTACTCCCAGTACCATCGCCCGACGATGCACCACAGCGTGGGGAGCGGCGACCTGGAGTACGACCTGGACGTGGCGATGGTGCTGGCCAAAGACTGGAAGGCCACCGCCGAGTTCGGGCAGTTCGTGGAGAACCGGGCGAAGGCGGCCAACGTGGACCCGGACCTCCTGCCGAAGCTGGACATCGTGAATCTGCACTTCGACAAGAACCGCGACGCGCCCGAGCACGCCGCGACGATCATCCAGTATGCGTTCTTCGTGACGCTGAACAAGTTTGTCGAGCTGGACTACAAGCTGGAGCGCGAGTACCGGCCGGACTACCACGCGTTCACGAAGCTGCAGAGCATCTACGCCCAGCTGATCGACACCGGTGTGCTGCCGTTGGCCGCCGCCGGACACCGGGAAGGGAGATAACTATGGCCGCACGAGCGATGGACGACAAGCTGGTGCAGATCCCGGTTCCTGGCGACGCGCAGAAGGCACGCCCGGGGGCCGCGCTGCGCCGCCGCCGGCTCGGCGAGATTCTGGTCGACGCGGGCGTGATCACGCTCGAGCAACTCGCCGAGGCGCTCGGCGAACAGAAGCGCGCGGGGCGGCACCGCGGCCTCGGGCAAGTGCTCGTCGACATGGGATGCGCCACCGAGCGAGGGATCGGCGAGGCGCTGGCGCTGCAGCTCGGGCTCCGGTACGTCGACCTGCGGGAGACCGTCCCCGACGAGCAGGCGATGTTGCTGCTGCCCGAACATCTCGCGCGCCGGTTTCAGACGATCCCCATCGCGATCGACGGCGACAAGCTCACGGTCGGGATGGTCGATCCGCTGGACGTCCTGGCGCTAGACGACGTCCACACGCGGACCGCACGCGAGATCGAGCCCGTGGTCATCACGCCGGAAGATTTTCAGCGGGCGATCAACCAGTATCCCGCGCTCGACGAGAGCGTCGAGACGGTGATCACGGAGATCAAGGCCAAGGCGCTGTCCAAGGACGAGATGGGCGTCGATCAGCTTCGGGCGCTCGTCGACGAGGCCCCGGTCGTGCGCCTGGTCAACATGATCATCCTGCAGGCGATCCGTCAACGAGCGAGCGACATCCACATCGAACCGCAGGAGTTCCGGATGCGGGTCCGTTACCGCATCGACGGCGCGCTGTACAACGTGATGACCCCCGCGCGCGACATTCAGGCCGCGGTCATCTCGCGCGTCAAGATCATGGCGGACATCGACATCGCGGAACGGCGCGTGCCCCAGGACGGCCGCATCGCATACAAAGCGGAAGGCAAGGACTACGATCTGCGCGTGAGCACGATCCCGACCGTGTTCGGCGAGAAGGTCGTGATGCGCATCCTGGACAAGAGCGCGACGGTCGTGGGACTCGAGCGCGTCGGCCTCCTGCCCGTCGATTTTCCGCGGTTCGACGCGATGATCTCCAGGCCGCACGGGATCATCCTGCTCACGGGGCCGACCGGCAGCGGCAAAAGCACGACCCTGTACTCGATCCTGAATCGGCTCAACTCCACCGAGTCCAACATCATCACCGTGGAGGATCCGGTGGAGTACCAGCTCCCGGGCATCAACCAGGTGCAGGTCAACCCGAAGGCCGGGCTCACGTTCGCGAACGGTCTGCGGTCGTTTCTCCGGCAGGACCCGGACATCATCATGGTCGGCGAGGTCCGCGACGAGGAGACCGCGCGGATCACGATCCATGCGGCGCTGACCGGCCACCTCGTCCTGAGCACCCTCCACACGAACGACGCGCCTGGGGCCGTGGCGCGCCTCGTGGACATGGGCATCGAGCCGTTCCTCGTGGCGTCGTCGATGGTGGGCGTGATCGCCCAGCGCCTCGTGCGCGTCCTCTGCGATCGGTGCAAACAGCCGTATCTGCCCCCGGCGGAACTCCTCGACCGGTTCGGGGCGCTGGCGGCCGAACAGGCCGGTGCCGCCACGTTCTACCGGCCGCAGGGATGCGACCACTGCGGGAACATCGGCTACCTCGGGCGCACGGCGCTGTTCGAGATCATGTCGATCGACGACACGATCCGCTCCTTGGTGACGAAGCAAGCGTCGGTGGCCGACGTCCGGCAGGCGGCGATCCGCGCCGGGATGCGGACGCTAGGGCAGGATGGCTTCACGAAGGTGCTTTTGGGCATCACGTCTGCGGAGGAAGTACTACGGGCAGTATATGTGGAGGACTGAGGTCCGGACGCTGGCGGTAGGGCCCCGCCGGACGGGCCAACTCGTCACGGGCGGATCGCGGGGTGGCGTGGCGGTGAGCGCCATCGGTGCCGGCCTGGGGGCGCGGGTCGGGCCTCGCGGGCCGCGCGAACGCGTTCGAGCATGGCGAGACGGTGGACCAGGGGGAGGACGAGCATGCACGTAGACGATCTGCTGCGCGAAACGGTGGCGGCGCACGCGAGCGACCTGCACCTGACGGCAGGCGCGAAACCGACGATCCGCGTGTGGGGGAAGCTCGTAGCGCTCGAACACCACGAGCTGTTGGAGCCCGAGGACACGTCCCAGCTCGCATACAGCATGCTGAACGCGTTTCAGAAGCAGCGGTTCGAGAAGACCTGGGAGCTCGACCTCTCGTACGGCGTCACGGGACTCGGCCGGTTCCGCGTGAACCTCTACCGGCAGCGCGGCGCGGTGGGCGTGGCGATGCGCACCATCCCGTCGGCGATCCCGTCGATCGACGAGCTCAACCTGCCGCCGATCCTGTTGGATTTGGCGCGGAGGCACCGCGGGTTGGTGCTGATCACCGGGCCGACGGGAAACGGCAAGAGCACGGCGCTCGCGTCGATGGTGGACTTCATCAACGGCGAGCGCGCGTGCCACATCGTCACCGTCGAGGATCCCATCGAGTACCTGCACACGAACAAGAAGAGCATCGTCAATCAGCGCGAGCTCGGGTTTGACACGCAAAGCTTCCCCAATGCGCTGCGCGGGGTGCTGCGCGAGGATCCCAACGTGGTGCTGATCGGCGAGATGCGGGACCTCGAGACGATCGCCGCGGCGCTGACGATCGCCGAAACCGGTCACCTGGTGTTCGCGACGCTGCACACGGCCACCGCGGCCCAGTGCATCGACCGGATCATCGACGTATTTCCGCCACACCAGCAGCCGCAGATCCGGACGCAGCTGTCCTCGGTGCTCGAGGCGGTGATCGCGCAGCAACTCGTGCCGAACGAGCGATATGTGGGCGCGCGGCGGCCGGCGGAACAGGCTGCGGCGCGAGTCGCCGGCGATGGGGCCGTCGCGACGATCAAGCGGGCACGGATCGCAATTGAGGAAGTGGGGCGTCTGCCTGCGGTCGAAGTGATGATCGCGACCCCGGCGATCCGCAACTTGATCCGGGAATCGAAGAGCCACCAGATCGAGTCCGCGATCCAGACCGGGGGCCAGTTCGGCATGCAGACGATGGACAGCGCGCTTGCCGAGCTGCACCGGCGCGGGTTGATCAGCAACGAGACCGCGATCAACCGGGCGATTCACCCGGAAGAGATGAGCAAGATCCTTGGGGGCGGACGGCGCACGAGCGAGGAGCGCAAGGCGCGGTGACGGACGCCCGGGTCGGAAGGGAGGCACACCAGCATGGCTGTGTTTGAGTACACGGCGCGGGACAACAGCGGCAAGCTCTTGGCCGGCGCGCTGGAGGGCGACAGCGAGGCGATCGTGGCCCAGAAGCTCTGGGACATGGGGTTCTTCGTCACGGCGCTCCATCAGAAGAAGAAGTCGCAGAACGTCGAGGACATCTTCCGGCGCTGGCGCGGCGTCGGGCTGAAGGACCTCGTGGTGTTCAGCCGGCAGTTCGCGACGATGATCAACGCCGGCCTCTCGCTCGTGCGGACCCTCACGATTTTGGAAGAGCAGGTGACGCAGCCGATCCTCAAGGAGACGATCGGGCACATCCGCGTCGACATCGAGGGCGGGTCCACCCTGAGCGCCGCGCTCGCGAAGCATCCACGGGTGTTCAACAACCTGTACGTGAACATGGTGCGCGCCGGTGAGGCCGGCGGCGTGCTCGACGACGTCCTACTGCGGCTTGCCACCTTCCTCGAGAAGGAGATGGCGCTGCGCCACAAGATCAAGTCGGCGATGACCTACCCGATCCTGCTGGCGGTCGCGGCGTTGAGCGCCCTCATGTTCATGACGATTGTCATCATCCCGCAGTTCGCCGACTTCTTCAAACAGCTCGGGGGCAACGCGCCGCTGCCGATCCCGACTCAGATTGCCGTCGGGGTGAGCCTGATCATCCGGCACTTCTGGTGGTTGGCGACCATCGTGATCGGGGGCACCGTCTTCGCCCTACGCCGGTACGTCCGCACGCGGGTCGGCCGCGAGCAGTACGACCGGCTCAAGCTACGCCTGCCGGTGCTCGGACCGCTCGTCAAGAAGATCGTTGTGGCGCGCTTTACCCGCACGTTCGGCACGCTCGTCAGCAGCGGCGTCCCGATCATGCGGGCGCTCGAGGTGGTCGGCCAGGCGATCGACAACTCGGTACTGGGGCGTGCCGTCGACTCGATCCGCTCGAGCATCCGCGAGGGCGAGAGTATTGCGATCCCGCTTGGAGCCAGCGGCATCTTCCCGCTCATGGTCGTCCAGATGGTGCGGGTCGGCGAGGAGACGGGCGCCCTCGACAATATGTTGAACAAGGTCGCCGACTTTTACGACTCCGAAGTAGAGGCGGCCGTGGCCAGCCTGACCTCCATCCTTGAACCGCTCATGATCATCGGCATGGGGGCCGTGATCGGCGGCCTGCTGCTCGCGCTCTACCTCCCCATCTTCGGACTCGCGAACGCGATCAAGTAACCTCCCCGGCAGCGGCCGGGTCCGATCTGGCAGCGGGAGAGGGTGTCCGCGCCCCTCCCGCTGCGTTTCTCCCCCTTTTGCGTCAGGCAGGCCTCCAATGAACCGTTCGAACCCTTCAAGCGACACGTCGCGGCCGCCGGCGGGACCGGGTACCTAGGAGGTGAGGACACGAACCGGCCGGGACGGCCGAGGGCGCGGATGGAGGGGGAAGACGCGATGTACAGGCGGCTGCGTGCGAAGATCCGGCAAGAGGACCGCGGGTTTACCTTGATCGAGTTGGTGGTGGTGCTTGCGATCATCGGCATCATGTTGGCGGCGGCGATGCCGTTGTACCTGAACTCCCGGCTCAGCGCCTACAAGGCCGAGGCCAACCGCACATTTGAGGATGTTAAGACGATGGAGTGGGGGTACTACCAGCAGTACAACACGTTCGTGAACGCGACTCCGGCGGCGATCGGCTTTGCGGCGCCGGCCAGCGCCAACTGGAACTACTCCATCGGAACGGGTACGGCGGCGAACATCGTGGCGAGCGCGGCGGGAGTGGCGGGGAGCCCCGTCGTCGGGAAGACGATGACCTTGACGCTCAACAGCGATGGAAGCGTCACGACCAGCTCGTCATTCTAGTTCCAGTCCGGGACCGATCAGACGGGGAGGCCGCAGGGCCTCCCGTCTCGTTGGTGCCGCCGCCTCACGCCACCTGCGCCCACGCCGCGCCATCGCGTCCACGCGCCATGCGTCGCGCGGCGCGCATGAGCGATCTTCATGCGGTAGACTACCGCACCGCCGCGCCGCGGCGCTCGAGCAGAAACACGTGCGCTCCGCCGAAGTCTCCGTGCCACACCATGCCGTAGACGCCGTTGAGCGCCGAAAACAGCCGGTCCTGTGCCGGACCGCCGAATGGCAGCGTGGCCACGAGCCAGACACGTGGGTACCGGCGCGCCAAGTCGCGCGCACCCGGCGCGGTGAGCGTCCCGCCGGTTGCGACCGGCGCCTCGGGCGATGGGAGAACGGTCGAGGGATAGGGGTCGCGGAAGTAATATCGAAACGGCAGATCCGCCGGGCTCACGTACAGGAAGAAGTCACCGGGACGCACGTGGTCTCCCACGACCGCCGCTGCCTGTCGCCATTGGAACGGCCTGGCGTCCGGAGCAAAGTAGTACTCGCCGAGCGCCGGACCATTGTATAGGAACAACGCCGCGACAAGGAACACGATCGCCTGGTCCCGCCTGCCCTCAAAGCGCTCCACGATGTGCCAGACCCCGGCGGCCACCACCATCGCGTAGAACGGCGCCACAAACGAGAACCAGCGGGGTACGAACATGGGGTGGACAAGCGAGATCCCGAACAGCACGGCGATCGGGACGAGTGCCGGGAGCGCGACGAGCGGGAGCGAGCTATGGCGCGCTCGCAGCGCCTGCCCGCCAAACCACAGCAACACCAGAAACGGGAAGAGTAGGACGATCGTCTCGAGCGGTCCCAGCCCGCCCGTATACCAGGTGAGATAGCCCGCAGTTCCGACGAGCGACCCGCCGAACGCGAGCAACCCCGCGAGATCCGCGAGCGCCATCGGTAGGTCGCCGCTCCGGTACCATCCGGACGTGGGGGCGTGCAGTGTCTGGTGCACGAGCGCCGGCAGCCAGGGCGCAAACGCCGCCGCCACCACGGCCATACTCACGAGCCACGCACCGGTGTGTTTCCGCTCGTACCCCACGATCCAGAGACCGTGGCCGATCAGGACGAGCAGGCCCAAGTAGTGCGTGTAGGCGATGAGGACCGCGGTCAGCGCGTAGACGCCCCAGCGCAGCCGTCCGCCCTCGTCGACTGCGGTGCGGAGGGCGAGGGTGGAGCCCACTGCGAGCATGCCCAAGAGGGCGTACATCCGGGCTTCCTGTCCGGCCATAATCGCAAACGGAGACATGGCCACGAGGAACGCGCTGAGGAGGGCTGCCGGTGTGCCCGCGACGCGGCGCGCGAGCGCGTAGGTGAGCGCCACCGTGGCCACGCTCGCGAACGCCGACGGGAACCGCAGCGCCGTTTCTCCCGTCCCCGCCACATCGGTCCAGGCTTTGATGAGCAGATAGTAGAGCGGAGGATGAGAATCCGCCGCCCGCAGGGTCGTCAGCAGACCCCTCCAGGACTCCCGCGTAACGCTGACGACGAACGCCTCGTCGAGCCACACGCTGTGCCAGCCGAGTTCGACTACGCGGAGCGCCGCCGCCAGCACGAGGATACCCGAGAAGATCAGGCTGGGACTCATGTGAATGTCGCGGGTCCAGCCCCGACGCCCTGCCATCGACGGCGCCGGCTGGCCGGCCGCCCGTTGCATGGCCATGGCATCGCCCTGAGACGTCACGTGAGTCTCCACCACCGGGTATCATGCCCAACCGCGACAAGAGTTTAGACGCCCCCCTGGCCCTGTCCCAGGTGCGGTCTCCGCATGTCCCTAACGGTGCGTGTTTGGGTATTGCTTCTGCGGGAAGGATGGTTGGCTCGGACGCATCGGCCACAGTCGACGTCATCGGTGAAGGAGGGCGACGTTGCGCAGACGGTCCCGGCTCCACCGGAACGACAGGCGCGGAGGATTCACGCTGATCGAGCTCGTCGTCGTGCTGGCGATCATCGCGATCCTCGTTGCGGCGGCCGTACCACTCTACCTCAGCGCCCGAATGAAGGCGTACAAGGCCGAAGCAGCCACGGTCCTGCAGGAGCTCAAGACCCTCGAGTGGGGCTACTACCAGCAGTACGATGCGTTTACGGCCGTACTGGCGTCGATAGGGTTTCAGCCACCGAGCAGCCAGATCTGGTCGTACGGCAATCCCACGGTCGGCCCCGGGGTCGTGACCATGAGCGCTATCGGGAGCACGGGGACTGCGGTGGCGAATCAATCCATGTCGGTGGTGCTGAGCAGCGACGGGAGTTCGAGCGCGGCCGCCACGTTTTAGCAGGAATCGTTCGACTCGTACCTGTCCGAGTGATGTCCTGAATCTGACCGGAGTGGGTATGTACGAGACGGATCAACTTCGAACCGGCCGGCGCCGGCGCAAGGGAATCAGAGGGGGTGGACAGGGGCAATGTTTAAGTGGCTGCACGACAAGATCCGGCAGGAAGATCGGGGTTTCACCCTGATCGAATTGGTGGTCGTGCTCGCGATCATCGGCATTCTGATTGCGGCGGCGGTGCCGCTGTACCTCGGCGCCCGCCAGAAGGCCTACAAGGCCGAGGCGAGCAACGCGCTCCAGGAGATCAAGACCATGGAGTGGGCCTACTACCAGCAGTACAACACGTTCGTGAACGGGACACTCCCGTCGATCGGGTTCGTCCAGCCGGGTAACGCGAAGTGGACGTACACGGTGGGCACGGGGACCGCGGCGAGCGTCGTTGCGACCGCGACCGGGACTACAGGCACCCCAGTTGCGGGTCAGACGATGACCTTGACGTTGAGCAGCGACGGGAGTACGCAGACGAGCGCGTCGTTCTAGCCACGGCTCGATCCGGTACCGAGGGGAGGCGAGCGCCTCCCCTCGGTGTCTTGGAGCGCCTATGAGCGATCATCTCGAGATCGGGATCGGTACGGAGTTTCTCCGGCCGGAGGTTCCGAGAGCGTCGTGGTGGGCGCGAGAGATCCAGCTCGCTCCGTCCACGGTTCTGGGTGCGGTGATCGCCCTCGCGATTTTCCTCCGGTTCGCCCTGCTCGGTCGCAACAGCCTGTGGTTCGACGAGATGTTCGTGTACCACATCACCCGCATGAGCTGGTCTGACATGCTGCTCCATCTTCGCCTGGAGGACGCGCACCCTCCGCTGTACTACGCCCTGATGAAGGAGTGGACCGGGCTCGCCGGCACCAGCGAGATCGCATTGAGAACGCCCTCGGCGTGTTTCAGCGCGGCCTCGGTGTGGCTGACGTACCTTCTTGCGCGCCGGCTCTCGTCGGAGCGCGTGGCCCTGCTCGCGGCGTTCATCGTTGCGGTCTCGCCGTTTGAGATCATGGCCGGCCAGGAAGCTCGGATGTATCCGCTGCTGGGCACGCTGGGGCTCGCCTCGACACTGCTGCTTTTGACCGCCGTTGAGCGCGGCGGTTGGGGTCGCTGGGCGGCGTACGTGGCGGTGAGCGCCGCGATGGCCTACACGCACTACCTCAGCGCCCTGGTGATCGGCGCGCAAGGGGTGTGGATGTTGCGCGGCGAGCGCCGCGTATTCTGGCAGTGGTTCGCGGCTGCTGCAGCGACCCTGGCGGTGGTGCTTCCCTGGATGCCATCTCTCTGGTATCAGGCGACGAATGGACACGTCTGGGCCTGGTACCGGAACCCGGCTACGCTGTCGATGTTGGGCGACCTGCTGGCGCTCTACTCCTTCGGCGGGACCCTGTTCGGGCTTGGCACGTATTTTGCGGTTGGCTCCCGACCCCCGCTCGAAGAGTTAACTATTCTACTGCCGTTTCTGCTCGCGCTCTGGTGGGGCCTGAGGTCCCCCGCGTTTCACGGGCGCGCAGCTGCGCTGGTCGGCACAGTGTTCGTGATGCCGATCGGGATCATGTTCATCGTGTCCCTGCGGGAGCCGATGTTTTACATGCGGTGGTTCTCGTTTCTTGGGCCGTTCTACGCGATGCTGACGGCCGCGGGCGTGCTGGCCCTTGCCGACCGGTTCCGCGGGCAGCGAGACCGCATCGTTGCGCTGATGGTCGTCGGGCTCCTCGCGTACAGCGTACCCGTGTTGTCGCGGTACTATTTCGACCCCAACTACCGCCTGTACAATTGGCGTGCCGCCGCCGAGCTTGTGCGGGCTCGTGTGAGCCCCGGGGATCTCATCCTCTACAACGGTCCTGCCGCCAAGATCGCGTTCACGTACTACTTTCGCGGGCACAACGACTCGCTCGATCTCACCCCTGTTGAGGCGCTGCCTTCCGGCAGTCGCCGGGCCACGTTCGACTCGGCGTGGGTGAGACGTCTCAGCGTGCGCTATCCGCGGGTGTGGGTCATCACGACCCTGCCGTTTTCACCGCAGATGCAACAGCGGTTGCAATCCGATCTCGAGACCGGGTACAGATTGGTGAGAATCGACGACTTCAAGGCCGTCTGGGTGACGCTGATCGTCGCCAAAGACGCGGCGCGCGCTCAGTAGCGCGTGTCCTCGCGGCCCCGGCTCGTACACGAGGGACGGTGTCTGCATGGTGAACGATGCACGAGCGATTCGTGAGCTGACTTCCGTGTGCGCACCGAACGAGGCCGCCAGGACGACCGGTCGCAGTATCGCGTCCGTCTGGATGGTGCTGCTCGTCTGTGCGGCGGCTTATGTCACCGTTGGGTTGACATTCTCGTCCAGCCGGGGATTCTGGTCCCCGGACTCCGCAGTGCGGTTCGTGCAGGTCGAGAGCTTGCTGCGCCACGGCGCCGACGGCGTGGCCGTGACGTATCCGGCGGCGTCCCTCGATCCCGCGGGGACGTACTTTCCGTTTGGCCCGTGGTTCCATTTTGTCCGCCACGGCCGATACTATGTCTCGTACCCGCCGTATTTTCCGGCGCTCGTCGCCCCGCTGTACCGCAGTCTGGGGAACGCCGGGTTGGTCTTGCTCCCGTTCCTCGCGGGCCTCGGAACCGTCTGGGTGACGCACGGGGTGCTTGCGCGAACCGCACCCGTGTTGGCGGGGTGGGGAGCGCTCGCACTCGGGCTCGCCACGCCGTTGGCCATCTACAGCGCGGTGTTCTGGGACCACGCGCCCGTCGTGTTCCTCAGCGCGGCGGCGCTCGCGCTCGCGGTGCGAGCGTGCGACTCCGAATCCGCACGTCGGACGCTCGATCTTGAGCTCGCCGGCGCCCTGTTGGGATTGGCGCTGTGGCTTCGGAATGAGATATACGTGCTGATTCCGGCAGTGCTCGCCGCGTGGGTTTGCGTCGCCGCGCGCGACCGCGTCCGGGGCGCGATAGCCATGATCGCGGGCCTCGTCGTCCCGGTCGGGGTCCTCTGGGCGCTGAACCGTGCATTGAGCGGCAGCCTGCTCGGGTGGAAAGGCGAGGGCTTGGCCGCGAGCCGCGTGCACGGCGTGGTGGCAACCGCAACGGGCCACGAGGCCGCGGCGTGGATTACGGACAAACTGGGGAACGCGTACTTCCAGCTGATCTCGATCGACTACTATTCGTTCAACCCGCACGCGGTCGGCGTCGGCGCGCTGCTGGCGACCGGGCTCCTGGTCGCCGGTCTATTGCTGCGCGCGGGGGCCGCGCGAGGCGGCGAACGCGCACTCGCGGCCGGCGGCGTTCTCGGGGTCACCGTCGGCTTGTTGCTGTTCGCGGGCAGGACGGACGTCTCAGGTCTGCTCCCCGCAGCGCCGTTTTTCCTGCTGGCGCTCCTGCCGGGGCCGCTCGCGAGGTGGGAACGCTTTTTGTGGCTGGTCGTCGGCCTCTTCACCGGCGGCATCATCGTTACAGGGACGCATGGTGGGCTCCAGTGGGGGCCCCGGTACCTGTTGCCGATCCTGCCTCCGCTGGTGTGGCTGTCTGCCGCGGCGGTGGCCCGCGCCCGCGCAACGGCACCGGCGCTCTGGCCTTCACTCCGCTTGGCGGCGGGTGGGTTAGTCGCGGTGAGCCTGCTCATCCAGGCGTCGGGGGTGGATCAGGTCGCGGAGATGATGGCCACCAACGCACGGACAAACGCGGCGTTGCGGGCGGCGCTGGCCGACGTTGTTGTGACCCCGTTGGAGTGGGTGACGCTGGGGTCGGGGCCGGTTTACTTCGAGAAATCCCTGATGTTCGTGGCGCAACCCAACGACTTCCACGCGCTGGTGACACGGCTCGCGACCGCGCACGTGGCGCGATGGACATACATCCCGCTGTCCGGCCCGTTCTTCTCGCCGCAGGCAGTCGAGCAGTGGGGGTCGCCGTCGTACCGCTTTCACGTCGCGGATGATCGGACCGAGGCAGGGCTGCGTCTTGTAACGTTCGCGGGCACGCTCGGTCGTGGTCCGCGGTCCGCGCCATAGTGCGGTCGGTCCGTGGCGATCGCGGTGCCCGGGTTTCGACACCGGGATGTCCACGAACGGACGCAGGACCGTGTGCCGTGCTACGGTGATCGGTGCTGACGATTCGAACCGCGCAGCGGATGTCCGCGAAGGCCGTGCCACACCGCGTGCACGCGTTCCCAATCCCCTTGCCAGACGCGCTTCAAGATCTTGCTGCCTGCGCCGATCGTGATGGGTACGACGGCGAGCGGGGCGTACCGACGGAAAAAACGTACCGCTGAGGCGCTGAAGTACGCGTCCAACACCGCGCTGTTCTTGCCGGTGCTGGCAGATTCTTTGTGCCATACGCGGGCGTGCTCCGCGACGGCGAGGCGGTAACCCGAGCGACGCAGGCGGAACGCGAAGTCGGTGTCCTCCCAGTACATGAAAAAGCCGTCATCGAGCGCGCCAATGCGTCGGAAGACGTCGGCCCGAACGACCATGCTCGCCCCGCTCAGGTAGTCGAGACGCCCCGCCGGAGTCGGCGCGGCGCAATAGCGTGAGCGCCCAAGCCACATATTCACGTGGCCACCGCCCCACGCTTGGATCCGGTCCGGGCTTGTCATGTCGAGCAGCACGACGCCGACGGCGCCGACGTGGGCGTCGGCTTCCGCGACAGCGACCATGGCGGTCAGGGCATTCGGATCGACGACGGTGTCGTTGTTGAGGAGCCAGATGTAGGTCGCGCCGTCGGACAGCGCGTGGCGAATGCCGACATTGTTGCCTCCCGCAAATCCCAAGTTGCATCCTGTCTCAAGCAGCGTCACGCTGGCGTGCGCCGCGCGAATGCGGGCGACCGAGTCGTCGCCGGAACCGTTATCGACGACCACAATCTTGTATCGCGGGTAGTTCAATTTCCCGAGCGACGCAAGACACGCCAGCGTGTCGCGCCAGCCGCGCCAGTTGACGATCACGACGTACACTAGTGGCGTCACGACCGCCTAGGTCCGAGGGCCGCTCGGACCGCATGTTCGAAGGCATCTGCGGCGCGTTCCCATGTAAACCGTCGGATGAACGCATGCCCGGCGCCGGCAAGCTGCAGGCGAAGGGCATCGTCGCGGATCATGCGCACGAGCGCGCGTGCCAACGCGGGCGGGTCTTTCGCGGGCGCCAGGAGGGCAGTCTTGTCGGGAATCGCGTACTCGCGGTGGCCGCCGATGTCAGTGGCGACGACAGCGGATCCACAAATCATGGCTTCTCCAGGCGGCGCGGCGCACCCCTCGGACCAACTCGGCGCGAGAAAGACCGCGGCGCCGTTGTAGAGTTGCCGAAGCACCCCTTGCTCCGGCATCCGGCGGTACTCGATCCAGCCGGGGAGATCGCGTGGCCGTTCGGGGATCCCGAACAGCGTCGCGTGAAGCGCCGGGCGCTCGATCTTGGCCAAGCGGAGCGCCTGCAGTCCGTCGCACGAGCCCTTCCACTCTGCGGTATGGTACAGCATCAATGCAGTGTCGGGGTCCCGCAGTTCAGGCGGGCGGTCCAATCCGAAAGTTGCAAAATCGAGTCCATTTGGGACGTAGTCGGCGGCCTCCCCAAGCGTGGCAGCGAAGTTATGTAACCATTCGGCGATCACGATCTTGCGGAGTGGTAGCCGCCACGTGGCGAGGACACGGTCCGCCGGCCCGGACCAACTCTCGAGGTGTTGTATGAGATAGAGTTTCTTGCCCTTGACCGGAGGATATGTCGCGATCCACTCGGCGGTTTGCCAGGCCGTGGCCACCACGACGTCCGCGTCGGGCACGTATCGAGCCGCGGGGGACGGCACCCATGCGATGGAGACCCGCGGGTTGAGCGTAAACCACGCATCGGGGCGGTATCCCCCCAACAGCCGTCGGCGGAGATACCGTGCCGTGAGCATTGGCATCCGCATCAAGGGGGTATCGGACTCGACGCCGGCAGCATGCACGACCGTGACGCCGTAGCCTCGCTCGCTCAAGCGGTTTGCGTACTCATAGACGACTTTGAATCCGCCAATCGGCGTCCGTCCGGGCCCGGGGAGAACGAAGGAAATGGACGGTTGCGATCCGATTGGTCGAGATGCGTCCTCGTGGCGCGCGCTCATCAGAATGCTGGGGACCAGATGCTACGTTTCCACGACAACCACGCCCGGCCGAGTTCGCGCCGGTACGCGCCGGCGAGTCCTGCTCCGTAGACCGTCAGGCCGCAGGCGAAATAGACGACGAGGTCCGTCAACCGGGTGATCGGACGGAAATGTTGGGCCCCGAACAGGAGCAGTCCGACGATCGCAGCCCAGATCCAAGGCGGGACGACGACGGGCAGGATGCGAAACGGGACGCGCGCTTGCGCAGCGCGGAAGAACAATAGGGTGGGTACCTGCACGGCGAGGTCCGCCCAGGCGATGCCCACCGCGCCGAATCTCCAACTCAGCGGCACGCCCGCCGCCCACATCGTGGCCGCGCAGATCGCCGCGAATGCGAACGTCGTGCGCGACCTGCCGAGCGCATTGAGGAGGCCGAGCACCGGCGTGGCGGTGGCGATGGAGAGATTCGCAACCCACAGAATATAGAAGAGGGGGAGGGCGCCGAGCCATTGGTCGCCGAACACAAGATGGGTGATCGGGGTGATGAAGGCGAGCGTCAACACGGCCAGCGGTGCGACCAAGGCGTTTGTCGCCCAGATCGTTTGCTCGACGTAGCGCGCCAGCCCGGGGGCGGTCTGCAGCCGCGCAAACACCGGAAGGTACATCCGCTGAAGCGCGAACAAGGCGAGGACCGGGTACGTGGAGACGAACGAAGCCCAACTGATATAGCCTACGCTTTGGGTCCCAAGCAGAAGACCGATGAACACCGGGGTGACGCTGTCCTTCATCAGGGACACCGCCGCGATTCCTTGGTACGGCAGTCCAAAGGACAGATGGGTTCGCACGCGTGCCCAATCCCAGCGCAGTGCGGGGCGCCATGGATTGACCAGGTTGATCATGGCCGCCCCCATCGCCGAGCGCACGACGAGCGCCACCGCGAGAGAGAGGGCGCCCCATCCACGCAGGGCAAGCAGCACCGCCACGGCATTGTACACCAGCGCCTGGGCGACCTCGACCACGGCCAATCGTCCGAAGTCGAGGTGGCGTTCCAAACGCACCTGCGGGACGACCATGAGGGATGTGAGCGCGAAGGCCAGTGCGGCGAGCCGGAAGAGCCACGCGTTCTCGGGAGGGAGATGGTACGTACGTGCGATGTTGGGGGCGATTACGACGACTGCGGCGGCAATGACCAAGACCACCAGTTCCTGAACGGTGAAGAGCGCACGATAGTCATCTTCCACCGGTTCAGCGGGCTCCCGGATGAGGCTCGCAGCAAACCCGGTCCCTCCAAACGATGTGAGGAAGCTGATCCCGAACGTGAGCACGGCCACCAAGCCGAATTGCGTTGGGGAGAGCACGCGCGCCAGGAGGATGCTGCCGGCCGCGTTCGCGCCTTGCGTGATTACCTGCCGGATCCCGAGCGCGACCGCACCCCGCAGCGACTTGCGGGCAACGTCGGCCGGCGAATAGCTTATCGCTCGGTGCGCCATCCTCTTAGCAGGTCCCGCGCGTGGCGTGCTCGCTGCCACTACGCTCTGTGATCGGCATCCCATTGGATCGTCTGGGCCTGCGGGACGGGGTGGGTGAACCGTGCCCCCGAGCGCGCCCGGTCCCACAGGGCATTGCGGATCTCGTTGCCAGTCGCGGGACCGATGGCGACGCTGACGTCTCTCACGCCGGCGTCGATTGGACTCGGTGGCGTTGCAAACGTGCACGTTCGCGGGCCCAGCCGGCTGCCCCGTCCTCTAGACAAGATCAGACTCGGTGTGGTCTCCATGCAGCTCCTCCATAGCGTGGAGTCGCCGTCCCGTCCCGCCGGGGCAAGGCGCGATGCCGCCACGCAGCCCACGAACGCCGCTACCAAGACACTTCATTCCCCGTCTTTGCATTGTCGAGACCCGCACAGATCATCCGCGGCCTACCCGGTTCTCGCGCCTCCCCAACGCGCTATGGTGCCCTGACGACGAGATGGAACCCTCTGTCCGGATCCGCCTCGTGGTCCGGGTCATCGGTCCTCGGGTTCGCCGACCCCCTCACATAGTCTCGATGGGCGAACACGTCAAAGACGCGTTCGAACCCCGCGCGTTCGAACTGTTCGACCCACCATGTCCTGGGCTCGACCGTAACATGCCACACTGTACCGGTCTCCATGTCCACGTGCGGCACGGTGGCGACCGAGGCGACAAACAGGCCACGATCACCGAGGTTGTGGCGGAGGTTTTCAAAGAACCGCGGCAGCGATTCTCGCGGAAGATGCTCGAGCACTTCCCAGGCGGTGATGAGGTCGAACCTGCGTCGCGCACCCTCTCCGTTGACGAAATGGAACGGTTCGGTCACGTCCGCGGTGAACAAATTATCGGGGATTACGCGCCACAGGGCTCGTTGGTTGACGAGCGGGTAGTCGCTGCCCTCGATGCCGTAGGACTGGTGTCCCGCGATGAGGAAATCCCACACCAGCCCCCCTCCGGCACATCCCAAATCGAGATGAAAGATCTTCTTGCCAAAGAACTTACCGCACGCAACGACGAAACGAGGATGCCGGGTACTATCGTGCTTCGCACCGTGTGGAACGAGGTGGTCGGCACTATGTATCGCGACAGGATGATCGGTTACAATCTGGAGCCTCACGAGACCTTCGGGGTCGAGCGGCCGGAGGGAGAGTCGCAGCAGATCGACTAGGTAGTCTTCAACCGCGATGATCCGATACCGATCCGCCGCATCCCGCGCCGCCTGCAGGTTTCTGATCGTTGACGTCCGGACCAGGCGGACGCCAGCGACGCCCAGCGCCCGATTGATGGCTCTGGACAGCCGCCGCGCGACGCCAAACTTGGCAGGATGCTGTGGCATGGGCCCTCCGTCTCACTGGAGCGTTAGACTTCTCCGCACATTCTCTCTCCGCGGATCAAGTCCTATGCTCGGGATGTTGCGCTGGTCGATGGCGAGGTGCGCCACATCCGTGACCCGTCTGGAGTTTGCGCTGTTGTGGGCATATGCTCTGTCGGAGATGCTGCTGACGTGTGTCGTTGCCTCGCGAGGATGCACACGCAACCAACCCATGCGAACCCTACTGGTCACCCACCTCATCCCGTACCCTCCCGACACGGGAGGCAAGGCGGTTGCGTGGGACACATTGCGGAGTCTGGCGCGCCTGGGATCCGTTGACCTGTGCGCGTTCGTACCTCCGTGGACCCGGGTCGACGGGATGGAGCACGTATCCCAAGTCGCCGGGCGGGTGGTGACGCTGCCGCTCCGCCGCCGGTCACCTCGGGTGTTCTTCCTGCCGTTGTGCGCGGCCCGCGGCGTGCCGTACTACATCCTGCGGGACTACTCGGACGCGATGCGGCGGCGCATTCGGGAGATGGCGCCCGCGTATGACGTGATCGTGGCCGACTCATTGTACACGGCCCCATACGTCGCGGATCTGGATCGGCCTCGCATCTTGCAGGAGCACAACGTGGAGAGCCATCTCGTGGAGGCGTTTCTCTCCCGCCGGGGCCCGCTGGCGTCGGGGGCGGGGCAGTTCGAGCTGCGGCACCTCCGTGCGTTCGAACGGGACAGTTGCAACGTGTTCGACGCCATCGTGGCGTTGTCGGACCTAGATCGCCGGCGGCTTGAGGCGCTTGGGGTGCGTGGCCCGATCACCGTTGCGCCGCCGGCGGTGGACCCGGTTGAGGCCACACCGGACGGTCCTGAGCGCCGGAACGTGGTCTATCTGGGGACGCACCACTGGCCGCCGATCGCCGACGGGTTGCGCTGGTACCTCCGCGAGGTGCACCCACATGTCTCTCCGCACCTGCAACACGCGCAGGTTGTGTTTGCCGGACCGCGACCGCCGCATGACGTCCAGAGTGCAGCGGAGCGAGGCGGCATCCGGGTGTTGGGGTATGTGGAGAACACCGACTCGATCTACCACAGCGCTGCGGTCTTCATGGTACCGCTCCGCATCGGGGGAGGGGTGCGTCTGAAGATCCTGCATGCGCTCGCGCGCGGGCTCGCGGTGGTCTCGACGACGGCGGGGTGCGAGGGCCTTGACTTGGTGCCCGACCGACATCTGCTCGTCGCGGACGACCCGCGCGAGTTCGCGGCGGCGGTCCTTCGCGTGCTTCGCGATCCGGAACTTCGACGACGGCTGGGAGCCGAGGGGCGGGCCCACGTCCTCGATCGGTTCTCCGTCGAAAGAAGGGACGCCACGCTCGCGGCGCTCGCCGAGAAGGTGTCGGGAAAGAGCCGCGTCACTCGACCCATTCCTCGACCGTCGCGACGCGGACAGCCATGACGCGACGTTCCGCGGACCTGCCCAACGACGACTGGCACCGAATCGAGGAGCGCCGTCCCACAGGGGCAACGGCGAGGAGGGAGCCCGAGACGGGAGCCTCAGGGGCGGAGGACGACGACTGGGCGCCGGTCGTGCCCCTACTGGGGATGCAGCTCCACGACGTGGATCTCGATGGTGCAGTCGCGGCGATCTTCCGGGCGATCGACGGAGGCCGCCGCGGGTATGTCGTCACGCCCAATGCGCAGCACGTGGTGCTGTTCCGCCGGGACCCTGTCTTCCGCGCGTCGTGCGAAGGAGCGGCGCTTCGGCTGGCAGATGGCATGTCCCTTGTCTGGGCGTCCCGCTTCTTCGGTCGCCCGCTGCCGGCGCGGGTCGCCGGCTCTGACCTCCTCCCGGCGGTGTGCCGAGTCGCGGCGGCTCGCGGGAAGACCATTTTCTTGTGTGGCGGACGGTCAGGGGTGGCGCAGCAGGCCGCTGAAGCCCTCACGCGGAGGTATCCCGGGCTGCGGGTTGCCGGCACTTTTACGCCCGCGGAGCGATTCCACTGGGTGGGGGAAGCCGGGGACGACGCTGTGCGAGCGGTGCGGGATGCTCGACCGGACGTGTTGTTTGTCGGCCTCGGCGCGCCGACCCAGGAGGCATGGGTCCATGAGCATTGGGACCAACTCCACGTGCCTGTCGCGGTCTGCTGCGGGGCGGCCCTCGACTACGCCGCGGGCACGAGACGGCGCGCCCCGGGGTGGATGCGGCGCGCCGGTCTGGAGTGGTTCTGGCGGTTGGCGGGCGAGCCGCGCCGCCTGTGGCGGCGATATTTGGTCCTGAACGTCGTCTTTTTGGGCATATGCTTCACGGAATGGTGTCGGGTGCGCTTCCGACCAGGGGGACGATGAGAGAGTTCGTCGTTGCGGTGCCGAGGCAACGGGTCGTGTCCCGCGCGGCGGCGCGGGCAGTATCGGCGGTGTCTCTTGCCGCCTGCGACCTCGCCGCGCTAGCGCTGGCGCTCGCCGCCGCGGTGGCGGTACGCGCCGAGATCCTTCCGGTGATCTCGCCGGCGTTTGCCCGCCCAACGTACCCGCTCGTGCACTATCTTGCTCTCTGGTGGGTCCCGGTCGCGTATCTCGGCTGCCTGGCGTACGCCGGGCTGTACACGCGCCGGGACCCCTACTGGGAGGAAGTGCGGCGCTGCCTCCTCGGCGCGTCCGCGAGCGGGCTCGTCATCCTCGCGGTGCTCTCCGCGGCCAAGATCAGCGACGACATGTCGCGGCCGGTTGTGGTGCTGGCGTGGGCGGGGCTGCTCGTGGTCCTGCCGTTGCTCCGGCTGGCGACGAAGGAAGCGCTGGTCGCGCTTGGCCCGTGGCGCAAGCGGGCGTTGCTCCTCGGGTGCGGGCCTGTGGCGGACGCCGTCGTTGCGGCGCTGCGTCGGCACAAGACCCTCGGGTACGAGGTCGTCGAGGTCCTGACCGACCCGGCCGCGGTCCCGCGCCGCGCGGTCGCGCTGGACGCCCGAGAGATCATCGTGACGACGTCGGCGCTGGGGCGGGCGGAACTCCTGACGCTGGTCGAGCGCGTTCGTCCGGTCGCCGAGAACGTCCTGATCGCGCCGGATCTGTGGGAGGTGCCCGTGCTGGGGGTGGAGGTGCTGGGGTTCGTGGAGGACCGCGCCCTGCTGCTCCGGGTGCCCAACAATCTGTTGAAGCCCTGGAACCTGGCCGTGAAGCGGTGGTTCGACCTGTGTGTGGGGACCGCGCTTGCCGTGCTGTGCCTCCCCGTCGTGGCTGCGGCGGCGACAGCGATCCGGATCGGCTCCGCGGGCCCCGCGTTTCACGTCGAGCCCAGGATCGGGCGGGGTCAGGGGCGGTTTGCGTGCTACAAGCTGCGGACGATGTACGTGGATGCGGACCAGCGGCTCGAGGCGCACTTGGCGCGGCACGGGGGGGCCGCAGCCGAGTGGGCCCGTTATCGGAAGCTCCGGGGGGACGATCCGCGGGTGACCCCGGTCGGCCGCGTGCTCCGCCGGTACGGTCTCGACGAAGTCCCGCAACTGTGGAACGTGTTACGGGGCGACATGAGTCTCGTCGGGCCGCGGCCGTATCTGCCGCGGGAGATGACGCTCGTGGATGAGGATGGTATGCTTGATGTTCGTCCAGGGCTCACCGGGTTGTGGCAGGTCAGCGGGAAGAACGCGCTGCCGTTCCGGGAGCGGACGCGGCTCGATCGTTGGTACGTGAACAACTGGTCACTCTGGTTGGATATGATCGTGCTGGCAAAGACGATGCCGGTCGTGCTGCGCGGTGAGACGCGGGCGGCGGCTGCATCCATCGACGAGGTCGCAGACGAGGTGAGCACGGCGTGAGGCGCTGGATTCCAAGATCGACAGTTGCTCGACAAGACGTCTCGCTGGCCGCGGAGGCGGCGGGCCGACCGCATCGTGCGGCCGGCGTCGAGGGCGGGTTCACCCTCATCGAGGTGATGGTGTCGCTCGCCATTCTCGCCGTGGTCCTCATCCCGCTGATGTCCGGGTTCGACTGGAGCATGGGGCAGACCTCCGTGACCAACCAACAGACCGCGGCGGCGAACCTCGCGCGGCAGGCCCTGGAGCAGGCGCGGGCGCAGGCGGCCGCCACCGGCGGGTATCCGGTCACCGCACAGGCCCGCGCCGCCGTGGCCGGCACCCCGTACCAGCTTCAGACGGCGGTGACGACGAACGCCACGATGAACTATCAGACGGTCACGGCGAGCGTGTATCTTGGCGCCAACGCGACGCCGCTGGCGACGTTGACGACGGTGGTCGGACAATGACCCGGCCCGTGGATCCCCACCGCTCGACGCGCGGGTTCACGCTTGTCGAGATGGTTGTGGCGATGGCCGTCTTCTCCATTACGGCCGGCGGCATCTGGGGGTTGCTTGCGACGCAGGCGCAGTCGTCTCGGCTGACCAACAACTTTCTGCAGGTGCAGCAGAACGCGCGCTACGCCATGGAACGGTTCGAAGAGGAGGGGCAGTGGGCCAGCGGCGTGTCCACCGCGAGCGGGGGCGCGACACCGTCGGTGACGTTCAGCATCCCGGCGAACAATCCGGTCAGCCCCGGGACGGCCTATACCGTTCAGTACGCGCTCACGGGGAGCAGCACGATCACGCGCGCCGTGAACGGCGGGACGGCCTCCGATGTCGCCGCGAACGTCACGGCGTTCACGCTAACCTACTACGACAACGCCGTTCCGGCCAATACCTTGGCCGTGGCAAACGCCGGCAACGCGTACCGCGTCACCGTGTCGATCACGGCGACGTTGGGCGCGCAGACCCGCACGTTCACGTCGGACGTGTTCTTCCGTAACAAGTAGGCGAGTCGGACTCTTGGGGGGAAGGTGCATAGGTATGACGGCAGCCGGACTGCGCGCGCGGTTCCGCCGGGCTCGACGGCAAGGTTCGGAGTCAGGCATCGCATTGATCACGGTGCTGTCGATCGTCTTTGTGATCTCGCTGCTCGCGGTCCTCGTGATGTACCTCACGGGGAAGGAGCTCATCTCCGGGCGGCAACAGCTGACCGCCACCGACGCATTCTACCTCGCCGACGGGGGCGCGACGGTCGCGCGCGAGTCGGTCTATCAGTTGGTGGAAAACCTCTCGACGAATGCCACCAAGGTGTCCGGCGGTTCGACCGCGCTGCAGACGGCGATGTCGACGATGTACGCCAACGGCAGTCCCGCCAGCGGGGAGACTCCGCTTGCGATCCTCAACTACGCGGGCTTCGCGAGCAGCACGAACGCGTGCTGCAACACGATCACCAACAACGCCTGGACAACCACCGGCGCCGTCCAGACGAGCGGCGCGAGCTACGCGGTCGTCGCCCAGGTCGCGAACTACCCGACGATGTACCTCGCGGCCTATACGACCGATCAGTTGCAGTCGCTGGGGGACGGCTCGTACGCGACCAAGGTCACGATCACTCCGCGGCTCGTAACCAACGCCAGCTACCCGGCCGGCACGTACATCGAACAGACGGGCCCAGCCACGGTCCCGACGTACACGTTCCACTTTACCTACACGATCCTGTCGCGCGGGGTGTCTTCGCAGGCGACCCGCCAGGTGCAGCTGAGCAAGAACTTCGACGTGGTGGTGACGCCCGGCAGCTTCGCCGACTATGCGTACTTCCTCAACTTCTTCGGGCAGGCGCCGACCTTCGGACAGTGTACGAGCGGCGGGTACTTCACGACGTCGAACTCGTTCAACGGACCGGTGCACACCAACGGGCGCATGCAGCTCGCGGGAGACCCGACATTCAACGGCTCGGTCGAGCAGGCAGACTACAGCTTCACGTACAGTAACGGTCAGTGCGTAGTGGGGACCCAGGCCGCCCAAGGGCTGGTGCACTTCTACAACAACGGCAACCCGCAGGACAAGAACTACTGGTGCTCGCCGCCGCCTCCGGGTGGCACGTGCAACGTGGACAACCCGACATACGCGCAGGGCGGGTCGGCGTTCAACCGGCTGGCGAGCCTGATCCCCATGCCCACGGACGCGTTCAGCCAGGTGCGCGCGGCGATCGGGGGGAACCCCAACACCGTGACCGCCGTGACCAACCAGGAGATCAACCAGGACCTGGGTCTGTGCAGCGGCAGTTGCAGCTCCAACCCCCCGCCGAACGGCACCTATCTCCCGTCGACGGGCTCCGGCAGCTCAAAGACGCTGACCGGGGGGATCTACATCCAGGACAACAATCTGACGGGGATGAGCTTCTCCTTGGACAGCAACGGCAATCAGGTCACCACGGTCACCCAATCGAACCCGTCCTCAGGCGTCAGGAATCTCGTGACCACGATCACGGTCAACCAGACCAGCAATCAGACGGTCGTCGCGACGAAGTCGACCGCGAACAGCGGGAGCGTCACCAACAACTCCACGACCTACGCGGGCCAGCCCAACGGCATGGTCTACACGAGCGGCAGCATCGCGGCACTCGGCGGACGCACGGAGAGCTCGTCGTCGTCGTGCCCGTCGGACAGCACCGACCTGGGCCAAAACAGCAACAACACCAACCTGGTCGGCTCGTGCATCAGCTCGAACACCGCGATGACGGTGGCCGCGGGCGGCGATATCAACATCAACGAGAACCTGCGCTACCAGACGGAGCCGACGTCGAGCGGCACGCAGCCCAACAACATCCTCGGCGTCTTCTCGGCCGGCGGGAACGTCAACATCAACCAGGCGCCGACGAACCTGGAGACCGACGCGTTCCTGATGTCGGCGACCGGGATGATCCAAGTCAACAACTACGACTCGATTTCCCCCGGCACGTGGACGCTGCTCGGCGGGAAGATCGCGAACTACGCCGGGTTCATCGGGACGTTCCGGAGCTGCACGAATCCCCCCAGCAACCTCTGTGCGGTGAGCGGATATTCGAACGCGATCACGTTCGACTCGCGCACGATCAACAACGGCATCGTGCCGCCGTTCTTCCCAGTCGCGGGGAACTACTCCGCGAACTTCCCCGGCCTGACCGATACGCCGGCCAGCCACGCGACGTGGCAGGAAGTGTTCTAAGGCGCGGGCGATGGGACGCATGAGTCGTGGCGCGGCGTGGACGCCGCGCACGCCCGGGAGCGCCCCTGCGGACGCCGGGCTCAGCCTGATCGAGCTCACGGTGGCGCTCGCCATCATGGCGCTTCTCATTATTATCGCGATCCCGTTGCTGTCGGGGTACCAGGCGTCCAGGAACCTCGATCTCGGGGGCCAGCAACTCGTGAGTGACCTCCGCGCCGCGGAGGATCGCGCGCGTACGCAACATTACCTGAGCCTGGTCTCGTTTACGGCGGCGAGCGGGGCGTACGCCGTTGAAGCGCTGTCGCCGACCGGGGGCGCCATCACGAACCGGTGCGCGCTCCCGGTCTCCGGCACGTGGTCGACGGCCGAGAACGACCTGCTGCCGTCCGGGGTGACGGTGAACAGCACGTCGCTCACGTCGAATCAGCTGTTGTTCTCGTGTCTCGGAATGCCCTTCAATAACACCGGTGCCACGGCGTACACGACGGACCAGACGGTCGTGATCAGCAACAGCGCCGGGTCGAGGACGATCACGGTGCGCGCCAGCGGTGAGGTGACGTGCCTCGTCACCGCCGGCGGGCAACCCTGCGCCTACTGATCACGGCCACCACACGCGCCCCGCGTCACGCATCTCGGCTTTGTCGTTCCTAGGGAGTTTTCGGATTTCTCCATAAGTGCGCAGAGATTCCCGTAAAAAGTTCGGCGGATATCGACCCAGTGTGTCGTCTATGTGTCCTCTCTTTTGGGCATCAGGTACTGTTGGCGGGACGTGCCAGAGGTGTGAGAACGCGTGTTCCACTCTGGACGCGCTCCGGCAGCGGCAAGAAGCAGTGATTCTGGGACCCGCGTGGGTCCGTCAGGGAGACAGGAGCCAATGGGTCTACACAGGCACCGGACATCGGTAGGGCTGGACCTCGGCAGTCATGCGCTGAAGGCCGTGGAGGTCGTGCCCGCCGACGGCAAGTTTAAGATCTCTCGCGTCGCGCTCGCGCCCACCCCGGCCGGGGCGGTGACGGAAGGGGTGGCGACCGATCCCGCGGTGCTGGCGCCCGCGATTCGCGCGCTGCTCGAGGAAGGCGGGATCCGCACGAAGCGGGTGGTCACGGCCGTCGGCGGCGAGGCGGTCATCATCCGAGAGCTCAAGCTCCCGGAGATGCCGCAGATCGAGCTGGAGCGCGCGGTCGCGTTCGAGGCCGAGCGGTACCTGCCGGCCGGCGTCCAGGACGTGAGCCGGGACTTCCAGGTGCTCGGTAAGAGCTTGGAGGAGAAACAGCTCGACATTCTCCTCGTCGCTGCGCGCAAGGAACTGGTCGATCGCCAGCTCGCGCCGCTGCGGGCAGTGGGCCTGTCGTCGTCGGTCATGGAGGTGACATCGTTCTCCATGGTGCGGGCGTTCGAGACAAACGGCTCGAACGGCTCCCACGACTCGGCCGAGCCGCACGGCGATGCGACGGTCTACGTTGATCTCGGCGCCGAGAGCTCGGACATCATCGTGATGGAGGGCGATCGTCTCCGTCTGGCCCGTAACATCCCGATCGGCGGGAACGCGGTCACCAAGGCGGTCGCGGAGGCGATGAGCATCGAGTTCGACGCCGCCCAGACGCTCAAGGAGCGGCAGGCGCAGATCTTGGTGGAGGGCCAGCGGGCGGAGGATATGGTGGTACAGCACGTGCACGAGGCCATGCTCCCGGTGATCACCAGCATCTTCACTGAGGTGCGCCGCTCCATGGACTTCTACACCGCCCGGTCGCGCGGACAGGCGATCGCCAAGGTCGTGCTGACCGGTGGGACGGCGAAGCTCACGAACCTCGCCCGGTACCTCGGCGACGAACTCGGCGTCCCCGTCGAAGTGGGCAACCCGTTTGAGACGCACCAGGTGGATGCGGCGCTCCCGCCGGACCGCCTGGCGGAGGTCGGGCCGATGATGGCGGTCGCCGTGGGGCTGGCCCTGAGAGGAGCGCGCGAACGATGATCACGATCAACCTACTGGCGTCCGAACGGCGGCGAGCCGGCCCGGCACCGGCGGGCGGCAAACTGTGGATTGGCGCGACAGTCGCGGTGGTCGGCATTCTCCTGGTGTGGAGCTTCCTATTGATTCACCGCAGCGGGCAGCTTCAAGCGCAGATCAACGACGTCGCACACCAGACCGATGCGCTCCGCCCGGTCGCGCTGCAGGTGCAACAGCTGTCACAGGAGGCGGCCGCGCTCCAGGGAGAGGAGGCGGTGGTTCGCCAGTTGCTCGCGTTCGAGATGCCGGCCGCCGAGTCGCTGCAGACCATCCAGGCGGTCATCCCATCGAACGTCTGGTTGACGTCGATGGCCACGTCGGGAGCGAACCTCGCGACCTTCGATGGCTACGCGTTCTCGTATCCGGAGGTGGCTCGGTTCATGGTCCAGCTCGGCGCGTCCGGGAGTTTCGAGAACGTCGATCTGAGCAGCACGAACGCAGATTCGATCGGTGATCGCAATGTCGTGCGGTTCGAGGTGGTCGGGACGCTGAGTGCGCATCCCGTCACGTCGCAGGCGCAGCAGGGGGTGACGCGGTGAAATCCCTTCAACCGCGTGAGCGGGCGCTACTGTGGGGTGTGGGGCTCCTCGTGCTCGTCGTCGTCTTCTACATGTTCGTGTACGTGCCCCGGGGCCAGGTCAACGCCGAGTTGGCCGCGCGCCTCGTGGCCAGCCGGGCGGATCTGACGCAACTACAGGGCCAGGCACAGCGGAAAGATGCGTTGCAGCAACAGATCGCCGAGATGCAGAGCAGCATTCAGGCCTTTCAGGGCAAGCTGCCCTCCGCCCGGGAGATCCCGACCCTGCTCCTGCAGCTCGACGCCCTCGCGCACCAGTCGGGCGTGGACCTGAGATCCATCAGGCCGAGCGCGCTCAAGCCGGCAGTGGCGCCGCAGCCGGGAGCGACGGGCACGCCAGTGCCCTCGATCACTGGGGAGGTCGGGGCCACGGTCCCGTCGACATCCGGGGGGGCCCAGCGGCCCGCCGCCCAGAATGCGCCCGCCGGGCAGAATGCGCCCGCACCGCTCGCCGGGTACCAGCAGTTCAGCGTGGACATCTCGGCCGAGGGAGACTTCGCGTCGCTGCTCAAGTTTGCGAAGGGGATCGAGGGCTTTCCCCGGTTTCTCGCAATCTCCGACCTCCGGCTGACGCCCGCGCAACCCCGCAAGGGGCAGGCGCCGTCGTCCACGCCGATCCTGTCGATGCAGATCTCGACCACGGCCTACGTCGCACCCGCGGGAGGGGCGCGATGACTGCGCGACAGTCCACGAAGTCACTCCCCTGGCTGATCGGGGTGCTTGTCGTCGCGGCGCTCGCCGCGCTGTACGTCAACGTACGCGGCGGGGGAACCGCGCACGTCTCGTCGCCGCGCCTCGTGTACACCGGTGCGGCGCATCCTGCGGCGTCGGCCACGGTCCAGACCGCGGCGTCGCAGCAGACGGTTGGGACGCCGCCAGCGGGCGGCGGACCGGCGCAGGGGACGACGGCGTCGTCGGCCGCCGTTTCCGCCACCCCGGCGATCCCGACCGGGCCCACCGGGCGCGCGGATCCGTTCGTGCCGCTCGCGGCCGAGCGACCCGCGGGATCCGCACCGCAGATCGGCACGTCGACGCCGGGTTCGGGTACCGGAGTCGGCCTGCCCTTGCCGCCCGGCGCCGGCGGCGCCGGCATGGCGCCGGCCTCACCCGGCGTGGGCATGACGGTGACGGGGATCGTCGGCAATCAGCCGCGCGTGGCGATCATTGAATCGGCCGGGCAGACGTTTGTTGTCGGCGTGGGGGAGAACGTGAACGGCGCGGTGGTCGTGTCGATTCAACCGGAGAAGGTTGTGCTGAAGCGAGATGGCGTGACGTTCGAGTTGCCACTGGGAGGTGTGTGATAGTGAGGACTCATTGTCGGCGGCTGTCGTTGCCCTTGGTCATCGGGGTCGCCGTCGCCCTAGCGTTCGCAGCATGGCCGGCCTCGCCGGCGCTCGCCGACTCGGCCCGAGTGACCGGTGTCACGCTGACCAGCACGCCCACCGACATCCTGGTGACGGCCGAGGTGTCCGGACCGGTACACTACCAGGTCGTGAACGGGGGCTCTGCCACCGCCGTGATCGACGTGCAGGGGGCGGTCCTCGGGATGCCGGGCGGCATTTTGCCGCTGGCGAAGGGGCCGGTGTGGCAGGTACGCATCGGTCAGTTCCAACCAGACGTCGTTCGCCTCGTGCTCGAGCTCGCACGTCCGACGAAGATCGCGGTCACGACCCCGGCAGACGGTGGCTCGATCGTGGTCGGCGTGCCGGTCGAGACCGTGACCGCGGGCCCGGCCGCGGCGCCCGCATCGGGCGCGACGCCCCCGGGTCCGATCACCGCCGCCGCGGCGGCCCAGGCCCAAGCCCAGGCCTCGCCGCAGACCATCAACCTGGAGCTGCACGACGCCGAGATCGCCGATGTGATTTCCGCGCTGGCAAAACTGACCGGGAAGAACATCGTCACGGACACCGACGTCAAGGGCAAGATCACGGTGCGGCTCGTGGGCGTTACGTTCGAACAGGCGATGCAGCTCATCCTGCAGCCCAACGGGCTCGGCTACACGACCGTGGGTAACAACATCATCGTCGAGAACCAGGCGAAGCTGGCGAAGCCGTTCATGCGCGCCTACCATTTGACGAACATCCTGGCGACGGACTTTGTCGCGAACATCCTCCCCGTCACCGGGATCAAGAAGGAGCAGACGTCCGTCGACGCGTCGAACAACACGGTCTACGTGGTGGCGACGGCCGAGGACCAGGCCAAGGTGCAGGCGCTCCTCGGCGGCGTGGACGTCGCGTCGGCGCGCACCGTGACCCAGGTCTTCAAGCTCGACTACATCGACGCCTCGACGTTCCTTGACCTCATGGGCTCGCAGTTGCCCGACGCCGTCATCAAGACTGCGAAGCTCGACAAGGCCAGCAACTCGGTGATCGTCACCGCGAGCGCGGCGCAGATCGCGCAGGTGGCGGCGCTCCAAAAGAGCACAGACCTGCCGCTGGCGCAGGTGCTGATCGAGGCGTCGGTGGTGGAGATCCCCACCAGCGAAACGAAGAACCTGGGCGTGCAGTGGGAGAATCCGATTCCGTTCAACCTGAACAGCACCGGCACGGACAACTCGACCGGCCGGCTGTCGTTCGGGTTCTCGACCACGGCTCCCGTGACGGCGCAGCTCAACCTGCTGATCTCGCAGAGCAAGGCCAAGCTGCTCGCGAACCCGCGGCTCGCGGTGCTCGACGGCCAGACCGCGTCCATGAACATCGGCAGCCAGATCCCGTTCCAGGTACTGAACTCCCAGGGGGTGCCGTCGGTCGTGATCATCAACGCCGGCGTGATCCTCAACATCACGCCGCGCGTGAACCGCGACGGTAACCTGACGGTGAACATGCACCCCGAGGTCAGCGCGATCGCGACGCCGCCCTCGAACGGCGTGCCGCCAACGATCACCACCCGCGAAGCCACGACGTCGCTGACGGTGAAGGACGGGACGTCGATCATCCTCGCCGGGTTGATCCAGAAGAACGACACGCGGACGACCGTGAAGGTGCCTCTGCTCGGGGATATCCCGATCGTAGGGTGGCTGTTCCGTGAGACGAACACCGATCACGAGGACAACGAAGTGATCTTCATCATCACCCCGCACATCCTGCCCAAGGTGGGCACATGAGGTCACCTGTCGGACAGGTTGTGGGGCTGTGCGTCGCCGCCGTGGTCGCGTTTGTGACCACGGCCGGCGCCGCCGTGCCTCCGTACGCGGACACTGTCATCCATCCGACGGAGGCCGAGTTCCAGCAGTCGATCGCCGTGTACCAGCAGGCCGTCGCCGCGTCCGATCAGGACGCGGACGCGTACTATTGGCTCGGGGTGGCGTACTGGCAGGCGTCCAGTCTCAACCGAAACGGGACGATCTCGTACGGCGCGGACTACCTGCAGCGCGCGATCGCCGCCCTGGAGCGCGCCGTGTCCTTGAACCCGAAGAACATCGGCGCCTGGCTGCTGCTGGAGGAGGCGTACTATACGGCCGGGGACGTGGACAAGTCGTTTGACGCCGGGGATCGGCTGAATGCGTTGAGCGTGGATCTTTCGCAATACACGGGCGCGATGCCGCCGGCGGCACCGCGGGGCGGACCGACCGTGGTGATCCCGCCCGCGCCGAGCACGCTGGCGCCGGCCAACCCGGCGTTCCGGGCGTCGGATTTCGTCTACGCCGGGGATACCGACACGAAGCAGCTGTACCCGCTGTCGTGCCACCTCCCGCCGATGCGGCATCTTGTCATCTTTCTCGACAAGTGGGATGCTGTCTCCCGAGGGTACACCCTGGTGCAACAGTGCCCGTGACCCGGCCGGCCGCTGCCTCGACGGGGCGCCGGATGCACGGGTCGGGCGGACGTGCCGCGGCCTAGACGATGATATCGTTCGGTCTCTGGATCTACGCCTTCTGCCTCGGGGCGATCGTCGGCAGCTTCGCGAGCGTGTGCATCAGCCGGATGCCCCGGCATGAGTCGATCGTGTGGCCCGGATCTCACTGTCCCGGGTGCGGCGCGCCCGTCCGCTGGTACGACAACATCCCGATCCTGAGCTTCCTCTTGTTGCGCGGCCGCTGCCGCCACTGCCGCGGCGCGATCGGGCGGCGATACCTGCTGCTCGAGGTGCTCATGGGCGTGGTGTTCGCGCAGACGGCGCTCCTGTTCGGCCCGGGGTTCGAGGCGCTCCGAGCGATGGTGCTGGAAACGCTCCTCGTCATCGTGTTCTTCATCGATCTCGATCACCGGATCATCCCGAACGCGATCACGTATCCCGGTATCGCCCTGGGGATCCTCGGCGCCGTTCCGGCGGGGTGGGGCGCCGTCGCCGGTTCGGTGCTTACGGCGGGCGCGCTCGGCGGGGGCCTCTTCCTGGTCACCGTGCTGGGCTCCATGATCGCCGGGGCGGAAGCGATGGGGCTCGGCGACGTCAAGCTGGCGGCGATGATCGGTGCCTTTCTCGGGTGGCCGATCGGGGCGCTCGCGATCCTGCTCGGCATCTTTGTGGGGGGCGTCGTCGGGGTCGTCCTGCTCGCCAGCCGAACAAAGGGGCGCCGCGACTACGTGCCGTTCGGGCCGATGCTCGCCGGCGGGGCGCTGCTCGCGTTGTGGTGGGGGCCCAGCCTCCTGCGCTGGTACGTGAGCCGTGTCGCCGGATAACGTGGGGAGAGGGCGCGGCATTGCCGCCGCCGTTGTGCTCGCCGCGCTTCTCGTGGCGGGCGCCGCTGCGCGGAGCGACGCGGCCGACATGTGGGCGCTGCTGGCCCGCGGGCAATCGCTCTACCAGAGCGGGCGCCTCGAAGAGGCGTGGACCGCGTTCGCCCAGGCGGCAAGCGAAGCGCCCGGGGCGGCGCGCCCGGCGCTCTGGCTCGGGGCGGTCGCGATGGCGCGCGGGGATCGTGCGGTCGCCCTGGCGTGGTTCAACGAGGCGCTCCGCCGACATCCGTCGTTGGCCGAGCAGAGTTGCGCGATCACCTGGCTCCGGCAGCTCGGCGTCGAAGTGGCGCGCCCGCGTTGGCACCTGCGCTCACCCGCAGAGTATGCCGTGTTCGTGCACGCCGTGAACCCGTCGCTGTCCGCGGCACAGTCGCAGTGGCTCGGCTCCACGCTGCTCAGCGCGGCGACGCGCTACGGCATCGATCCGCGCATCGTAGCCTCCGTCGTCTTCATCGAGAGTCGGTTCAACCACCAGTCCGTCTCGTCCGCCGGCGCTGAAGGCCTGGGCCAGCTCATGCCCGAGACCGCGGCCGGGTTGGGCGTCGACCCCCGCGACCCGCTGCAGAACCTGATGGGGACAGCGTGGCTGCTGCGGCTGGATGTCGACGAGTTCCACAGTCTTCCGCTTGCGCTGGCCGCGTACAACGCCGGCGGAGGGGCCGTGCGGCGTTGGGGCGGGATCCCTCCGTACGCAGAGACGCAGTGGTATGTGTGGGCGGTGCTGTGGGTGTACGACGGACTACGGGCGTAGCGGGGCGACCGCGGCGGCCCCACTCTGCTGCCTGACCCGGTTGGCTACAGCCGCTGCAGGTGCGTTTCCTAGAATCCGCTCGGGTATTTGAGACCAAAGCCAAGCAGTCGGTCGATTCCGATGTGCGCCGTCAGGATGAGCGCGCAGGACACCATGAGATCGCGGCCGGTCACGACACCCAGGCCGGCCACGGCACCGGCAAGGGCGTATGTATGGAACACGTTGTAGATGGCTGCCCCCACCCGCGGCCCCGCAAGGTAGCCGAGCATCGCCGCGTCGGGGACGAGGAACAGCGCGATAAAGAGCAACCAACCGTCCCCCTGCATCCCGTACGCCCACACCGCTAGCACAAGTGCGACAAGCCCCTCCAGACGGACGAGGACGTCGGGACCGAGCAGCCTTCCCATCTCAACCTCCCCCCGCGCTCAGAACGAGATCCTCGCGCCGTTCAACCGTCTCCGTTGGCTCCCCGGTTCTGTCAGCGCTCCGCGCTGGCGCGTGTCGAGACGGCGCATGCGCTGCCGTGGTGGTATGCGCACGGCCGTCCCGCAGCGGACTGTGGCGGGCGTGTACGCGCCTCCACCGCTTCTCGCCCAAACGCCGCGCAGCCTCTCCACAATCAGCGCGCCTTCCTCGCCGGTCGGCCGCAGGGACGTGACGGCGTCGCGTCCCCACGGGCAGTGGCGTTGCCAGGAGATCCGCGGGTTCGCTGCTAAACTACGCGTCGATATCGTTGCATTCCCTCGCAATTGGCAGACCGTCTATCTGCGCGTGTCTCACGTCGATGGTGCGGTGGGAGCGCGAGTGTCCAAGGAGGCCGACCAATCATGACAGATATCGAACAGGCGGCCGCCGGCTCCGGCCGGCGCGTTCTTCGCCACTGCGTGGCCACGTTGGCGTACCGGGCCGCAAAGGCCCTGCGCGGCGCGCCGGCCGACTTCGGGGAGTTCCGGATCTCGGACACGGCCCGGACCCCGGGGGAGATCCTCGCCCACATGGGCGACCTGCTCGATTGGGCGCTGTCGCTGGCGAAGGGGACGCAGGCGTGGCACAACTCCCATGTGTTGGCATGGCCCGAGCAAATCGAGCGCTTCTTCGTTTCGCTCCAAGCGTTCGACGCGTACCTTGCCTCGGATGCGCCCTTGCGTGCTCCGGTGGAGCGCCTCTTTCAGGGTCCCATCGCCGACGCGCTGACGCATGTCGGACAGATCGCGACCCGGCGGCGATTGGCCGGCGCTCCCGTGCGCGGGGAGAACTATTTCGTCGCCGAAATCACCGCGGGGCGGGTGGGGGTGGATCAAGCGCCGCCGAGGCGGGAGTTCGACTGACGCCTAAACGCCGCCGCGGCCGTTCCCGAGACTCGACCGACGCCCCACGGCTTCGCCGCCGACCGGCCCAAGCTGCAGCGTGCTATCGTCCCGGGACCCGTTACGGGTGCGCCCATTCGGCCCGCAGGAATCGGAGCCAGTTGCCGTGCATGATCGCGGCGATGTCCGCCGGCGGGTAGTGGCGCTCCTCGAGGAGGACGGCGATGTTCTGGAGATCCGCGATCGTGTCGAGGTCGTGCGGGGTGCCTTCGCGGCCAAAGCCTCCGTCGAGATCGGTGCCGATCGCGACGTGCCGGCAGTTGCCGGCGAGGTGGCAGACGTGGTCGATGTGGTCGACGACGTGACGCAGGGTGATGTGCTCGTTCGGGTCGCCGTGCCGCCAGCCGGGCATGATCATCCAGCAGTCCAGCGCGGCCCCGATCACCCCGTCGCGTTCGATGATGGCGCGGATCTGGTCGTCGGAGAACTGGCGCTGATGGGGCGCGAGCGCGCGGCAGTTGTTGTGACTGGCCATGACGCGGCCGTCCCATCGGTCAAGCGTCTGCCAAAACGCCTGGTCGGAGGAGTGCGTGAGGTCGAGGACGACGCGGAGCCGCTGCATCTGCGCCAGCAGCGCGACGCCGAGGTCGGAGAGCCCGTTTTCCGTGCCGGTGCCGCCCGCGTAGCGTCCGGGGCCGTAGTGCGTCAGGCCGATCATCCGCAGTCCCGCCGCGTGCCACGCGGCGAGATCGTCGGGGTCGAGAATGGGGTCGGCCCCTTCTAGACTGATCGCGAACCCGAGCGGGGGCGTGGGGGCCGGGCTGTCACTCGGGTGCGCGGCGTCCCAGGCTTCCCACTCCGCCACGTGGGCGTCGAGCCCGGCGGCGTCGCCGAGGATACGCACGTGTCCTTGTCGCTCAAGCGCGCGGTAGTAGGCGAGCTGGCCGTGCGCCGCGCCGTAGGCTTGGGCGGTCGTCGCGTAGTCGATGTGAGGGGCCGGCCTGCCCGTCGACCGCGCGATGAGCGTGGCGAAGCTGACCGCGACGCGCCCGCGCCGCATCTCGGGAAAGGCGACGGTGCCCTGGCCTCGGCCCTTGCCCGGCGTGTAGTTCTCTTGGGTCCGGATCGTCTGTACCGAGGCGAGCAGGTTGCGGTTCCATTGGAGCGCGTTCATCGACAGGTCGAGATGACTGTCCACGACCAGCACGTCGAGCCCTCCTCATGGGTCTGATACCGGGGGGTTCGACGCTGGCCGCGTCGCTCCTCGACCGTTTATGCTAGAGTTGAACCGGGTGGATAGTGACCCCCGGCGCGCCGTGCCGGGCGGGGGGCTCCCGGACGGAAGGAGATGAAGATCCGCGGTATGGGTGAGGACGGACCCCGCATTCTGGTGGTCGATGACGAGTTGGCGATCCGCCGGTTCCTGCGCGTGTCGCTGACCGCGCACGGCTACCGCGTGCTCGAGGCGGCGTCGGCGCAGGAGGGTGAAGAGGCCACGGCGGCGCAGCGGCCGGACCTGATCATTCTCGATCTCAGCCTGCCTGACACGGACGGCATCGAGGTGACCCGGCGGCTCCGGGAGTGGTCCGCAATTCCTATCGTGGTGCTGTCCGTGCGGGGGCAGGACGAGGACAAGATCGCGGCGTTGGACGCCGGGGCGGACGATTACCTCACCAAGCCCTTCAGCACCGGCGAGCTGCTGGCGCGCGTCCGCGTGGCCTTGCGGCACGCCGCCCGCCCGGCGGAAGAGCCCGTAATCGCGACGGGGGACCTCGTCGTGGACGTCGCGCATCGCGTCGTGACGGTGTCGGGGCGGGAGATCTCGCTCACGCCGATTGAGTATGTCCTGCTGAAGACGCTCGCGGTGCACGCCGGCAAGGTCCTGATCCACCGGCATCTTATGCGCGAAGTCTGGGGCCCCGGGTACGACCCCGACACGAATTTGCTGCGGGTGAACATCAGCAAGCTGCGTCACAAGGTCGAGCCGGATCCTGCGCGACCCCAGTACATCCTGACGGAACCCGGGGTCGGGTATCGGCTGCGCGCGGCAACGTGAGCGCCGCCGGATCTCGGAACGAGGCGAGTAGCCGTGCGGAGCGGTGAAGCCGAGCGGCCGCGTCCGGAAGCGTTCCTCCGCGAGGCCGAGACCGAGGAGCGCCGCCGGCAGCGGGGCAAGCTGAAGCTGTTCCTCGGGTACGCGGCCGGCGTCGGGAAGACGTACGCGATGCTGGAGGCCGCACGGGCGCAAGTGGCGCACGGGCGCCGCGTGCTCATCGCGTACGTGGAAACCCACGGCCGGGCGGAGACGGAGGCGCTGCTCACCGGGCTGCCCATGCTCCCGCGGCGCCGCGTGGAGTACCGGGGGGTCGCGCTCGAGGAGCTCGATCTCGACGGCGTGCTCGCCGCAGGCCCGGACCTCGCGATCATCGACGAGCTCGCCCACACGAACGCGCCGGGCTCCCGGCACCCCAAGCGGTGTCAGGACGTCGAGGAGGTGCTCGCGGCCGGGATCGACGTCTTCACCACTCTGAACGTCCAGCATATCGAGAGCCTCAACGACGTGGTCGCGCAGATCACGGGCATCACCGTACGGGAGACGATCCCCGACCGTATCGTGGAGACGGCCGACGAGGTGGAGCTGGTCGACGTCTCGCCCGATGAATTGATCGAGCGGTTACGCGAAGGCAAGGTGTACGTGCCGGGGCAGGCCGTCCAGGCGATTCAGAAGTTTTTCCGCCCCGGAAATCTGACGGCCCTGCGGGAGTTGGCGCTGCGCTACCTGGCCGGCCACGTGGACCAGGCGATGCGCGCGTACATGGGCGCGCACGCCATCCCCGGGCCCTGGCCCGCGGGCGAGCGGGTGCTCGTGTGCGTCAACGGGGAGCCGATCGGCGAGCGGCTCGTGCGTGCCGGCCGGCGACTGGCCGCCGGGCTCGATGCGGAATGGATCGTGCTCCACGTGGAGACGAGCAAGGAGAGCTCGCTGTCGGAGGCCGCGCTCGATCGGATCGCCCGCACACTTCGGCTCGGCGAGGAACTCGGGGCGCGGACCGTGACCCTGCCGGGCGTTGACCCCGCCGAAGAGATCATCCGGTACGCGCGCGCGCAGAACGTGACGAAGATCTTCGTGGGCGCCTCGCACCGGCCGCGCTGGGTCGAGTGGTTCCGGGAGTCGGTGGTCGACCGCGTCATGCGAGCCAGCGGCGCCATGGATGTCTACGTCGTGAGCAGCCCGGCCGAGGCGGGCCCGCTCCCCGCGGTGGCGCGGCCGGCACGGCGGTCACAGCCGCGCCGGCCCTACCTGTACAGCATCGCGATCGTCGCCGCGGTGACCGCGGTGAGCCTGCTCGTCCGCGGGCTCATCGACGCGGCGAATCTGACGATGCTGTATATGCTCGCCGTCGTGATCGTTGCGCTGCAGTGGGGACGGGGGCCGGCGGTGACCACCGCCACGCTCGGTGTCCTCGCGTACGACTTCTTCATCGCGCCCCCGCGCTTCTCGTTTCGAGCGTCCGACACGCAGTATCTGCTCACGTTTGCGGGCCTGCTCGTCGTCGGCCTGGTGATCAGCACGTTGGCGGGCCGCGCGCGGGAACAGGCGCAGGCCGTCAGGCGCCGCGAGGCGTACACGACGGTCTTGTACGCGCTCAGCAACGATCTCGCCGCCGCGCGAGACGTCGACCGGATCGTGGACGTCGTCCTTCGGCATCTGGCCGCGACGTTCGGGCGCGACGGCGCGGTCCTCCTGCCGGCCGGGGAGTCGCTCCGGCCGGCGCTGATGGCGCCGAAGTTTCCGCTCGACGAGAACGAACTGGCGGTGGCGACGTACGCGTTCCGGCACGGCGAGCCCGCCGGGTACGGCACCGACACGCTGCCGGGTGCGCGCGCGCGGTATCTGCCCCTCAAGACCGCCCAGGCCGTCGTCGGCGTGCTCGGGATCACGCGCCCGCCCGACGAGGGGGACCATCTTACGCAGGAGCAGCGGCGTCTGCTCCAGGCGTTCGCCAGTCAGGCCGCGCTCGCAATCGAGCGGGCCAACCTCGCGGACGTCTCGCGCCGCCTGGAGCTGTCGCGCGAAACGGAGAGGCTCCAGTCGGCCCTGCTGAACTCGATCTCGCACGATCTGCGCACGCCGCTCGCCTCGATCACGGGCGCGGTCAGCAGCCTCGTCGACGCAGACGCGGTGCTGGACGCCGAGACGCGGCGGGAGTTGCTGGAGACCGCGAAGGAGCAGGCGGACTACCTCAACCGGCTCGTCGGCAACCTGTTGGAGATGACGCGGCTCGGGGGAGGGGCCGTCAGGCTTCGGCTGGAGCGCGCGGACATCGAGGACCTGGTCGGTGCGGTCTTGACGCAGATGGGCGACGCGCTCACGGGACGCGAGATCAAGGTCGCGGTGGAACCCAACCTTCCCCAGATCCCGATGGACTTTGTGCTGATGATCCAGGCGTTGATCAACGTCCTCGACAACGCCCTGCGCTACACGCCGCCGACCACCGCCATCGACGTCCGCGCGTGGTGGGAGGACGGGCAGGTGTGCATCCAGGTTGCCGACCGCGGACCCGGTGTGCCGCACGACCAACTGAACCGCATCTTCGACAAGTTCCACCGCATCCGCCGGCCGGGCGACGCGGGCGGGGTCGGGCTCGGGTTGACGATCGCGGCGGGCATCGTGGAACTCCACGGGGGGCGCATCTGGGCGGAGAACCGGGGTGGGGGAGGGCTCGCGGTCACCGTGGCGCTGCCGCTGGGAGCGTCTCGGAGGCCGTCCGCGACGGAAGCCGCGGGCGCGTGAGCGCCCCCTAGGATGTACTGATTGGATGTAGTGTTGACACTTGGAAGGGTACCTCCCGTGACAGCAAGAGGGTCACAGTCCAACCTCCGAATACTCCAACCGAGACCTGGCGGGTTTCGGAAGGAGGGAGACGGACGTGACCCTCGAGGACAGCGTTCGCCAT